>MDTA01204047.1_pt1 | contig 121520 bp, 114 predicted proteins | sample 811151 | NCBI WGS metagenome assembly MDTA01 (sample SAMN05326648, study PRJNA326480) | marine metagenome | isolation source: seawater | place: Indian Ocean: South | collected 2010 | reverse complement strand
TGGCGCATCGATCCGGGCGGGTGTAGCTCAGTTGGTTAGAGCGCCGGCCTGTCACGCCGGAGGTCGCGGGTTCGAGTCCCGTCACTCGCGCCAGTTCGGATCGAATTTTCTTCCCGATATGACGACAGAGACGCGGCCCGAACCGGATCCGTATGTCTACACATCGAGCTGGAAGAACAGCGCTGTGAACACGAGGCTGTCCACCACGGCGTGCGCGATGATCAGCGGCCAGAGATTGCGCTTGTACAAAACGAACAGGACGCCCAGCATCAGGCCGATGAGTCCAGTGACGATCAGGCCGCGCAGACCCTGATAGTAGACATGGCCATAGCCGAAATAGAGCGCGGGCAGAATGATCGTCAGGGCGGTCATGAAACCCCCGCCGCCCAGGCCGTCTTTCAGGCGGTTGATCAAGTACCCGCGAAAGAACAATTCTTCGCCAAGGCCCGCCGCGAAGATCGCTATGGCGAGCCAGAGCAGATAATGTGGCAGGCTGCCATCAGCGACTGCTCCGAACCGATCCATCACGCCTTCAGGCTCCTGGGTCATGAATTCAAAGCCGAGCGCGCCGCCCAGGCTTGCTGCGGCCACCCCGGTTCCGAGAATGGCGATGACCGCCAGAAGGCTCTGAAAAGGCAGAAGAAGCCAGGATTTGAGCTTTGGCAGGCGGACGAGGCCGTATTCGCGCCAACTCAGGCCTCTGGCTTTGAAATAGACTGTTAGTCCTGACAGGAGGACGAGCAGTGTGAGCGGCCCTGCATAGCGCCAGGCGACGAGGCCGAACACGGCCTTGACCGACATGGCCAGGGCGGCCAGCAGAAGGACCTCCATCATGATGAGCGGGCGAATCTTGGCGGACATGGGAACCTCTTGATTTGTGTCCGGTCTTGATGCCGCTCCCCATGTCATCAGATGCAAAAAAGGCCGCCCTTGGGGCGGCCTTTTTCAATAGAGGGTCAGGCTCGCGCCTATTCGTGACGCAGCGCGGTGATGGGGTCCAGACGGCTGGCCTGGTGCGCCGGATAGAAGCCGAACAGCACGCCCACGATCGTGGAGGCTCCAATGGCGACCAGTGCGATGGTGGGTTTCACAGCGACATTGAGGTTCACGCCCAGCGCAGGGGCGAACTGTTCGATGCTGAGTGCGAGGCCCAGTCCGAAGAGGAGCCCCAGCACGCCGCCAACCGAGCACAGCACAACCGATTCAATCAGGAACTGGTTGCGGATGTCTGCGCGGCGCGCGCCTATGGCGAGCCGCAGGCCGATTTCCCGGGTCCGTTCGGTCACGGACACCAGCATCACGTTCATGATGCCGATCCCGCCCACGATGAGGGTGATCAGGCCCGCGACGGCCAGAAGAAGGCCCATGACGGTCTCTGTCGCCCTGAAGGCGGTGATGAACTCGGCGAAGTTGCGGACCTGGAAGTCGTCCTCTTCTCCCGGATCGATCCCGCGGCGAACCCGCAGGAAGTTTTCCAGCTCGGCCGTGGCGTAATCCATGTCCTCGCCAGCGGCGACCTTGACCCAGATACGCTGAACCGGATCGCGAACCCCGGCGCGGGCAAACCCGACCACACGGGAACGGACAGTCGAGATGGGCGCCATGATGATGTCGTCCTGATCCTGCCCGAAGCTGGACTGGCCGCGTTCGGACAGGATGCCGATGACTTCGAACGGCTGGCTGTTCAAACGCACGGATGCGCCCAGGGCGCCGCCCGAGGGAAAGAGCTCTTCGGCCACGGTCTGGCCCAGCACGGCGACGCGATTGCTGCGTTCGACGTCCACCACCGAGAACATGCGTCCCTCGGCGATGGTCCAGTCACGGATCTCGAGATAATCGGGATGCACGCCGGAAATCTGAGTGGGCCAGTTCACCCCGTCCACCACAGCCGTCACAGATCCGTCCACCGTGCCGGACGCCGCCACGATGACATCTACCTGATTGCGGATGGCGTCCACATCATCAGAAGAGAAGGGCGTGCCGCTGCCTGCGCCGCCGCGTCGGCCGCCGCGGTCGTTGGAGCCGGCGCGGATGTTGAGCGAGTTCGAGCCCAGCGAGGAAATCTGGTCCTGGACCGCCTGACTGGCGCCGTCCGCCAGCGAGACCGTCGTGATCACGGCCATGACGCCGAAGATCACGCCGAGAATGGCCAGGAAGCTGCGCAGCGCATTGACGCGCAGGGCCGTCAGCGCGACCCCGATCGCCGCCATCATGTTCATTGGCTGTCCTCCACGATGAGGCCGTCCCGGAACCAGATCCGGCGACGGGCGCGGGCGCCCACTTCGTCCTCGTGGGTGACCAGGACAATGGTGATGCCTTCGGCGTTCAGCTGATCGAGAATGTCGAGCACCTCGATCGTGGTCTGGCTGTCGAGCGCCCCTGTCGGTTCGTCCGCCAGGAGGATGGAGGGCTTTCCGGCCAGGGCGCGCGCAATGGCGACCCTTTGCTGCTGACCGCCTGAGAGTTGAGACGGATGATGGTCCATGCGTTCGCCCAGCCCCACCATGCGAAGGCACTCCGCCGCGCGTTCGTTGCGCTCCCTGTGCGGCATGCCGCGATACAGCAGCGGCAGCGCCACATTGTCGAGCGCGGTGGTGCGCGGCAGAAGGTTGAATTGCTGGAACACGAAGCCAACCTTGCGGTTCCTGAAATCGGCCAGCTGGTCCGGGCTCATGCCCGACAGGGATTCGCCAGCGATGATCAGATCACCCGAACTGGGACGGTCGAGCGCGCCCACCATGTTCATGAAGGTGGATTTGCCGGAGCCGGAGGGCCCCATGATCGCCACATACTCGCCAGCATTGATGTCGCAGTCCACGCCGGCCAGCGCATACACATCTCCGCCGCCGAGCGTATAGACCCGGGTCAGATTGCGCGCCTGAATGAGAGGCTCGGTCATCCGGCGGTCTCGCGGACGCGAGTGACGACGAGATCACCCTCATTCAGGGACTCGCCGACGATCTGGGTGTACTGACCGTCTGACAGACCGATGCCGACTGGACGCTCCTGAAGCTGGCCATCTGCCGTTTCGATCCAGATCGAGCCGCGGCGCACCTGATCACGCTGCTGGGCGCGCTCCTGGCTCAGCTGGTCATAACGCGCCAGCTGATCGGCGGTCAGAACGCCCGACAAGGCGCGACGGATCAGAGCCTGCGGGTTGGGCGGCGGTGCGCCGGGAGCGGGGTTCTGGAACTGCGCCCGGATCTGCTGGAAGGTCTCGCGCATGACGCGCTCCACTTCGGGACGTTGCTGATCGGTCAGCTCAAGCTGCTCTGCGAGCCGTTCCATCATGGCGGCGCCGCCGCCTTCGCGCCGTCCGCCCTGGTCGCCTTCATTGGCGACCACAAGGGCTTCGGCCGCGCCGCGCGGCGTAAAGCGAAGCGCGGCGTTCGGCACGGACAGCGCGTCTTCAACCTGGCCCGTAACGATGGAGACGTTCGCCGTCATGCCCGGCAACAGGCGCTGGCCGGGATTGTCGGCCTGGATGACGACCGTATAGGTGACCACATTGGCTTCATTGGTGGCGGCGAGGCGAACCTGGGTCACTTCGCCGGCGAATTCGCGATCCGGATAGGCGTCAACGTCAAAGGTGACGGTCTGGCCTTCATCGATCTGGCCGATATCGGCCTCATCAATCTCGGCCTCGATCTGGATGCGAGAGAGGTCCTGGGCGATCAGGAACAGAACCGGAGCGTTGAAGGACGCCGCAACGGTCTGGCCTTCGTCAATCTGACGGTCGATCACGACGCCTTCGATGGGAGACCGGATGTAGGTGCGTTCCAGATCCACCTGGGCGCTTTCCAGAGAGGCCCGCCGCTGAAGCTCGCTGGCGCGGGCGTTGCGAAGATTGGCTTGCGCAACCAGAAGCGCAGCGTTCGCGGCGGCAAGCGCAGATTCGGCGCTGTCATATTGTGCAGCGGAATATGTGCCGCGCTGAACCAGCTCCTGCGCCCGGTCAAAGCTGCGTTGGGAGACTTCGAGGTCAACACGCGCGCGTTCAAGATTGGCCTGGGCCACGGCGACCTGTGCGCTCGCCACTTCCAGTGAGGCCTGCGCCTCTTCCACGCGGGTCTCGAAGGTCTGGGGGTCGATTCGGGCAAGAAGATCGCCTGAGGAGACCTGGTCGTTGAAGTCAGCGTGCAGTTCGAGCACCTGACCAGACAATTGCGAGCCGACCTCGACCGTGATCAGCGGCGCAATGGCGCCCGATGAGGAAACGATTCTCGAGATGTCGCGGGCTTCTGCGGGAGAGGTCTCGATTACAAGATCGCCCGTCGCCGCTGCGCTGCCGCGGAAAAAGATAAACCAGATCAATGCGGCGGCGACGAGAATCGCTCCGCCTGCGTATAGAATGCGTGTCACGTTTTTGCCCCTGGCGAAGTCCTGGCGCACATGCGCCGTCTTGCTTGGCATACGCCGTATCACGGTCTGATCCGTTGCAGAAAATGAAACAGAAGAAAGAAATGCTCCGCATTTGAGAGGCATTCGCAAATATAGCCGTCTTTTCCCCACTTTAGACCGCATTTGGACAGAGCTTTCGGCTTGCGAGCGCGCAGTCAGAAGACTAGCTTCCGCCCCAACCGCGGCCGGGGATTCACTGTGCAAGCGTTTGTTCGGATTTATATGGCCGGATACGCAAAACGGAATCACCGGTCCATTTGGCCATCTTGATGCGGGGAAGGGTGCGACCTCACATGAACGCGCTCCTGTTGGAATATCTGCCGATCCTGATCTTTCTGGGCATAGCCGCCGGGCTGGGCCTCGTGTTCATTCTCGCCGCCTTCGTGCTGGCGCCGTCTGACCCCGATCCGGAAAAGGTCTCCACGTATGAATGCGGCTTCAACGCCTTTGACGACGCGCGCATGAAATTCGACGTGCGCTTCTATCTGGTGGCGATCCTGTTCATCATCTTCGACCTCGAAGTCGCCTTCCTGTTCCCCTGGCTGTTCCCGATCTTTGACGGCAGCGTCGCGGCCTTCTGGTCGATGATGGTCTTCCTGGGGGTTCTCACGGTGGGCTTTCTTTATGAATGGCGCAAAGGCGCGCTGGACTGGGAGTAGGGCACATGTCTGACCTGATTGTTCCGGCGGGCTCCGCCGCTACGGCCAAGACGCCGCATTACGACCCGAAGAAGCATGACCCGTTCTTTGACGGCGTCAGCGATGCGCTGGCGGACAAGGGCTTCCTTGTCGCTGCGGCGGACGACCTGATCACCTGGGCGCGCACCGGTTCGCTGATGTGGATGACCTTTGGTCTCGCCTGTTGCGCGGTGGAGATGATGCAAGCCTCCATGCCGCGCTATGACGTCGAGCGTCTGGGCGCCGCGCCGCGCGGTTCGCCCCGTCAGTCCGACGTGATGATCGTGGCGGGCACGCTGACCAACAAGATGGCTCCGGCCCTGCGCAAGGTCTACGACCAGATGCCCGAGCCGCGCTACGTGATCTCGATGGGCAGCTGCGCGAATGGCGGCGGCTATTACCATTATTCGTATTCGGTGGTGCGCGGTTGTGACCGGATCGTTCCGATCGACATTTATGTGCCGGGCTGCCCGCCGACCGCAGAGGCGCTGGTGTACGGCATCCTGCAGCTTCAGAAGAAAATTCGCCGCGAAGGCTCGATCGAGCGCTAAGGCGCCCGTTTAGGAGACGCTCTTATGAGCATGACCGAAACGATGACTGAACTGGGCGCCCATCTTTCGGCGGCGCTGAGCGACGATGTCCGTAGTGTGGACGTCGCCCATGAGGAGCTGACGCTGACCATTCACCGCGACCGCGTGGTGAAGGTGCTGAGGTTTCTGCGCGATGACGCCCTGTGCCGCTTCACCACCCTGATCGACATCTGCGGCGTGGACTGGCCGTCCCGCTCTGACCGGTTCGATGTGGTCTATCATCTTCTGAGCATGCATCTGAACCAGCGGATTCGCGTGGTTCTGAGCACGGATGAGGATACGCCCGTCAATTCCGTCGTGGAGCTGTTCCCGGCGGCGAACTGGTTCGAGCGCGAAGCCTTCGACATGTACGGCATCCTGTTCGATCACCATCCCGATCTGCGTCGGATACTGACCGATTATGGTTTCCACGGTCACCCGCTGCGCAAGGACTTCCCGCTCTCGGGCTTCAACCAGGTGGTCTACGACGACGAGCAGAAGCGCGTGGTCTATGAGCCGGTCGAGCTGGTGCAGGAATACCGCGACTTTGATTTTCTCAGCCCCTGGGAAGGCGCGAAATACGTGCTTCCGGGTGACGAGAAGGCCGGCGGGGAGGGCGCTTGATGTCTCAACCTGTACAGGGGCGCTGTCTTTGCGGGGCCTGCACCTTCTCCGTCACGCTGCGTGACGAGAATGTGGATGCGTGCCATTGCGGACAGTGCCGGACCTGGGCTGCCGGGCCCTTCATGGATGTGATGGCGCTGTCGGCCCCGGTCTTTGACGATCAGGACGCTGTGGGCGTCTACCGTTCTTCGGAGTGGGGCGAGCGCCTGTTCTGCAAGACGTGCGGCTCTGCGCTCGCCTGGCGGTTTGCGGACGATCACGACAAGATCGCCATTTCCGCCTTCGCCGTGCCGCTGAGTGATGCTGCGACCTTCCGTTCGGAAGTCTTCATCGATGCAAAACCGCGTTTTTATGACTTCGCACAGGACACCAAGAAGATGACTGGCGAAGAATTGATGGCGGCCATGGCGCCGCAGGGGAACGCCTGACATGGCTGAAACCGATATCCGCAATTTCACGATCAATTTCGGCCCTGTGCACCCCGCCGCTCACGGCGTGCTGCGCATGGTGCTGGAGCTGGATGGCGAAGTCGTCGAGCGCGTTGACCCGCATATCGGCCTTCTGCACCGCGGCACCGAGAAGCTGCTGGAGCACAAGACCTATCTTCAGGGCATCGGCTATTTCGACCGCCTCGATTACGTCGCGCCGATGAATCAGGAGCACGCCTTCTGCCTGGCCATCGAGAAGCTCGCGGGCATTCCCGTGCCCAAGCGCGCCTCCTATGTGCGCGTGCTCTACTCCGAAATCGGCCGCATCCTGAACCATCTGCTGAACGTCACCACCCAGGCGATGGACGTGGGCGCGCTGACCCCGCCGCTGTGGGGCTTTGAAGAGCGCGAAAAGCTCATGGGCTTCTATGAGCGCGCGTCCGGCGCCCGCCTGCACGCCCACTATTTCCGCCCGGGCGGGGTGCACCAGGATCTGCCGCAAGAGCTGATCGACGACATCGTCGCCTGGTGTGAGCAGTTCCCGCAGCACGTGGACGATCTTGAGACCCTTCTGACCGAGAACCGCATCTTCAAGGCGCGGAACGTCGATATCGGCGTCGTGTCCAAGCAGGAAGCGCTTGAGTGGGGATTCTCCGGCGTCATGGTGCGCGGTTCGGGCCTTGCCTGGGACCTGCGCCGCTCCCAGCCCTATGAGGTCTATGACGAGCTCGAATTCCAGATTCCGCTGGGCAAGAACGGCGACAATTACGATCGCTATCTGTGCCGCATGGAAGAGATGCGCGAGTCCGTGAAGATCATGAAGCAGTGCTGTGACTGGCTCTCCCGCGAGGAGAACCAGGGCGATGTGCTGCCGGTGGACACCAAGTTCGCGCCACCGCGCCGCGCCGAGATGAAGCGCTCCATGGAAGCGCTGATCCAGCACTTCAAGCTCTACACCGAGGGCGTTCATGTGCCCGAAGGTCAGTATTACGCCGCCGTGGAAGCGCCCAAGGGCGAGTTCGGCGTCTACCTGATCGGCGACGGCACCAACAAACCCTATCGCCTGAAGATCCGTGCGCCGGGTTTCCCGCACCTTCAGGCCATGGATCATCTGAACAAGGGCCACATGCTTGCGGACGTGTCCGCAATTCTGGGCTCGCTCGACATCGTGTTCGGGGAGATTGACCGATGAGCGCGCGTCGCATCGCCGCCGAGCAACCCGAAAGCTTCGCCTTCAACGAGAAGAGCGAAGCCAAGGTCAAATTCTGGCTCGCCAAATATCCTGAAGAGCGCAAGGCGTCAGCGGTGATCCCGCTGCTGTGGATTGCGCAGAAGCAGGACAACTGGGTGTCCGAACCCGCCATGCGCGAGATCGCGGCCCGCTGCGGCATGCCGTATATCCGCGTGTACGAGGTCGCGACCTTCTACACGATGTTCAACCTCGAGCAGACCGGCAAACACCTGATCCAGGTGTGCGGCACGACCCCGTGCTGGCTGCGCGGCGCGGACGACCTCAAAGCGGTGTGCGAGAAGAAGATCGGCAAGAAGGGCCGCGAGCATGTGTCGTCTGACGGCATGCTGGCCTGGGAAGAAGTCGAGTGCCTGGGCGCCTGCGCCAATGCGCCGATGGTCCAGATCTCCAACACTGAGGGCGACCTCTATTACGAAGATCTGACCGCTGAAGCGCTTGAGCAGATGCTCGACGATCTGCGCGCCGGCAAGGAGGTCAAGGCAGGACCGATCTCGGGCCGCTCCTGCTCCGAACCGACCCAGGCGACGGTGAAGACGCTGGTCGATGAGAGCCTCTATGACGGCTCTCGCGCCAAGAAGATCAAGCTGCCCAACACCAAGGGCGCCGAGAAAGCCGAAGCTCCGAAAGCCGAACCGGCCAAGCCGCAGGAAAAGGCCGCCGAAACCAAGGCCAAGCCCAAGGCGAAGGCGAAATCCACGGCTCCGAAAGACGTCGCTGCGGACGCTGGCGCGGGCAAGAAGCCGGCGCTTCTGAAAAAGCCCAAGGGCGAAGCCGATGATCTGAAGAAGCTGTCCGGTCTCGGTCCGAAACTGGAAGCCTCGCTTAACGAAATCGGCGTGTATCATTACGGCCAGATCGCAAGCTGGTCGGCTGAAGAATCGGCCTGGGTCGATGCGGCGCTGAAGCTGCGCGGCCGGATCGAGCGCGACAACTGGATCGACCAGGCCAAAGACCTGGCCGGCAAGGCGGAAGGGTAAATCATGACCCAGCTTCTGCAGGACAAGGACCGGATCTTCACCAATCTCTATGGCCGCCATGACTGGCGCCTTGAGGGGGCGAAGCAACGCGGTCACTGGAACGCCACCAAGGAGATCCTTGAGCAGGGCCGTGACTGGATCATCGACGAGATGAAGAAGTCCGGTCTGCGTGGCCGGGGCGGCGCCGGCTTCCCGACCGGCCTGAAATGGTCGTTCATGCCCAAGGAAGTGGGGGCGCGCCCGCACTACCTCGTAGTGAACGCTGACGAATCCGAACCGGGCACCTGCAAGGACCGGGAGATCATGCGCAATGATCCCCAGACCCTGATCGAGGGTTGCCTTATCGCGTCCTTCGCGATGCAGGCGCATGCTTGCTACATCTATATCCGCGGTGAATATCAGTTCGAGCTGGGCCGGATGGAAGCCGCTATCAAGGAGGCGTATGACGCCAAGCTGATCGGCAAGGACAACATCCACGGTTGGGATTTCGATCTCTACATCCACCACGGCGCCGGCGCTTACATTTGCGGCGAGGAAACTGCGCTGCTGGAAAGCCTGGAAGGCAAGAAGGGCCAGCCGCGCCTGAAGCCGCCTTTCCCGGCGAATGCGGGCCTTTATGGTGCGCCGACCACCGTGAACAACGTGGAATCCATCGCCGTTGCGCCCACCATTCTGCGCCGGGGCGCGGACTGGTTTGCGGGATTTGGCCGCGAGGGCAATGCCGGCACCAAGGTCTTCTCGATCTCCGGCCATGTGAACGCGCCCTGTAACGTCGAAGAGGTGATGAGCATCCCGCTCAAGACCCTGATCGAGACCCATTGCGGCGGCGTGCGCGGCGGCTGGGACAATCTCAAGGCGGTCATTCCGGGCGGCTCGTCCGTGCCGCTGCTGCCCAAGGAAATCTGCGACGATGTCCTGATGGATTTTGACGCCCTGAAGGAGCACCGCTCGGGCCTTGGCACCGCCGCGGTGATCGTGATGGACAAGTCCACCGACCTCGTCAAAGCGATCGCGCGCATCTCGTACTTCTACAAGCACGAGAGCTGTGGCCAGTGCACGCCGTGCCGCGAAGGCACCGGCTGGATGTGGCGCGTGCTCGACCGCATGTCCCGCGGCGAAGCGGAGACGAGCGAGATCGACGATCTTCTCGATGTGGCCGGCCAGGTGGAAGGCCACACCATCTGCGCGCTCGGCGATGCGGCGGCCTGGCCTGTTCAGGGCCTGATCCGTCACTTCCGCGGCGAGATCGAGGATCGGATCAACAACTACCGCGCCGGCAAGCCGGTGTTCGTGCCCCAGGCTGCGGAGTAGGAACCAGACATGTCTGATAATCTGCGCACCATCGTGATCGACGGCGAGGAAGTCACCGTCCCGAACGATTACAACCTGCTGCAGGCGTCTGAAGCGGCGGGCCGGGAAATTCCGCGCTTCTGCTATCACGAGCGCCTGTCGGTGGCGGGCAATTGCCGCATGTGCCTGGTGGAGCTGGTGGGCGCGCCCAAGCCGGTCGCCTCCTGCGCTTTCCTGGTGCGCGACATGCGCGGCGGGCCGAATGGCGAGCCGCCGCAAATGCGCACGCTCAGCCCGCTGGTCAAGAAGGCGCGCGAAGGGGTGATGGAGTTCCTCCTGATCAACCACCCGCTCGACTGCCCGATCTGTGACCAGGGCGGTGAATGCGACCTTCAGGACCAGTCGCTGGCCTATGGTCGTTCGGGGTCCCGCTTTGACGAGAACAAGCGCGCGGTTGAAGAAAAATACATGGGTCCGCTGATCAAGACGGAGATGACCCGCTGCATCCAGTGCACGCGCTGCGTCCGTTTCTCCACCGAGATCGCGGGCGTGCCTGAGCTGGGCGCGATCGGCCGTGGCGAGAACATGGAGATCACCACCTATCTGGAGCAGTCCATGACGTCCGAGCTGTCGGGCAATGTCATTGATCTGTGCCCGGTGGGCGCGCTGACCTCTCGCCCCTACGCCTTCAACGCGCGTCCGTGGGAGCTGACCAAGACCGAGACCATCGACGTGATGGACGCGCTTGGCTCGAACATCCGCGTCGACAGCCGCGGCGGCGCCGTGCTGCGCATCATGCCGCGCCTGCATGACGACGTGAACGAGGAATGGATTTCCGACAAATCCCGCTTTGTGTGGGACGGCCTTGGCCGCCAGCGTCTGGATCGCCCGTTCGCCAAGAAGGACGGCAAGCTCGCCCCGATTTCCTGGGATGACGCGCTGACCATCGCCGAAGAGAAGCTCTCAGGCGATGCGTCGAGGATCGGCGTGATCGCAGGCGACATGAATGATGTCGAGGGCCTGTACGCCGCGAAGAACCTCTTTGATGCGCTCGGGGTCAAATCCCTCGATGCACGTCAGGACGGGTCGAAACTGGGCGCGGGTCCGCGCGAGAGCTATCTGTTCAACTCCACCATCAAGGGGATTGATCAGGCTGACGCCATTCTGATCGTCGGCGCCAATCCGCGCGTGGAAGCGGCCGTGATGAACGCCCGCATCCGTCAGCGCTGGCTGACCGGCAAGTGCGAGATCGGCGTCATCGGCGAGGCCCATGACCTGACCTATGATTATGCGCATGTGGGTGAGGGCGCTGCGGACCTCGCAGGCCTCAGCAGCAAGCGCTCGGGCTTCATCAAGACCCTCAAGGACGCCGAGCGTCCGATGATCATCCTCGGCGCTGGCGCACTGGCCCGTGAAGACGGTCTGCAGGTGCTGCGGGCTGCTGGTGAGCTCGCTGACAAGATCGGCGCGGTGAAAGAAGGCTGGAACGGCTTCAACGTGCTGCACACGGCGGCGAGCCGCGTTGGCGCGCTCGATCTGGGCTTCATCCCGGGTGAAGGCGGTCGCGATACGGCCGCCATCCTCGACGGCGCGTCTTCGGGCGAGGTTGAAACCGTCGTGCTTCTGGGCGCGGACGAGATCGACACGGCCAGGCTGGGCTCCGCCTTCGTCATTTATGTGGGCCATCACGGCGACAAGGGTGCGCAACGCGCGGACCTGATCCTGCCGTCCGCCGCCTATACCGAGAAGCCGGGCCTGTATGTGAACACCGAGGGCCGGGTGCAGATGGCCGAACGCGCCGTCTTCCCCAAAGGCGAAGCCAAAGAGGATTGGGCCATCTTCCGCGCCCTGTCCGCCCGCCTCGGCAAGACGCTGCCCTATGACAGCCTGAACGCGTTGCGCGCCAAGCTGATCGCGGATCATGAGATCCTCGGTCAGATCGACCATGCGCCGGGCGCGCTCTCTGCAGGCGAATTCAAACCGGCCGAGCTGGGTGAAGCGGGCGACGTGTCCGATGCGCCGTTCAGGAGCCCGGTGGAAGACTTCTACTTTACCAATCCGATCGCGCGGGCGTCCAAGACCATGGCTGAGTGTTCAGCCGCGGCGGCCGCTGCGCGTCAAACCCTGCAAGCGGCGGAGTAGGGCTCATGTACGATTTCGTCACCCAATGGGGACCGCTCTGGGGCACGCTGGCGTCCGTCGGCCAGATCCTGGGCTTCATGGTCGTCCTGCTGCTTTCGCTGGCCTTCCTGCTCTTGATGGACCGCAAGGTCTGGGCGGCGGTTCAGATGCGCAAGGGCCCGAACACGGTCGGCGCCTTCGGTCTGCTGCAGTCCTTCGCCGACTTCATCAAGTTCGTGCTCAAGGAAATCATCGTTCCGGCCGGCGCGGACCGTCCGCTGTTCATCCTCGCGCCGCTGATGACTTTGGTCTTCGCCTTCATCACCTGGGCCGTGATTCCCGTGGCGCCGGGCTGGGTCATCTCCGACCTCAATGTCGGCATCCTGTATATCTTCGCGATCAGCTCGCTCGGCGTGTACGGCATCATCATCGGCGGCTGGGCGTCCAACTCGAAATATCCGTTCCTCGGCGCTTTGCGCTCGGCGGCCCAGATGGTCTCCTATGAGGTGTCCATCGGTTTCGTGCTCGTCACCATCCTTCTGATGGTGGGCAGCATGAACCTGTCCGACATTGTTGAGGCGCAGGCGGGCGGCTTCTGGAACTGGCACGTGCTGTCGTTTGACATGCTGCCCTGGCCGACCTTCGTGATCACCGTGCCGATGTTCGTGATCTTCTTCATCTCGGCGCTGGCGGAGACCAACCGTCCGCCGTTCGACCTTCCCGAAGCGGAATCCGAGCTGGTGGCCGGCTATCAGGTGGAATACTCCTCCACTCCGTACCTGCTGTTCATGATCGGCGAATATCTCAACATCGTCCTGATGTGCGCCCTGATGACCGTCCTGTTCATGGGCGGCTGGCATGCGCCGTTCGATTTCGCGCCCTTCACCTGGGTACCGCCGGTGTTCTGGTTCGCCATCAAGGTCGTGCTGTTCTTCTTCATGTTCGCCATGGTCAAGGCGCTGGTGCCCCGGTACCGCTATGACCAGCTGATGCGTCTGGGCTGGAAGATCTTCCTGCCGACCTCGCTGGCCGCCGTCGCCGTGATGGGCGCCATCGTCGTCTACTCGAACGCTGCTTAAGGGGCTTAGGATCTGACATGAGCCGGATTGCACAAACCCTGCGCGGCGCCGCCCTGATGGATTTCTGGGGCGCGTTCGCACTCGGCATGCGGTACTTCTTCCGCAAGAAGCCGACCATCAACTATCCCTTTGAAAAGGGACGCCTGAGCCCGCGCTTTCGCGGCCAGCACGCTCTGCGTCGTTACGCCAATGGCGAAGAGCGCTGCATCGCCTGCAAGCTGTGCGAAGCGATCTGCCCGGCCCAGGCCATCACCATCGAGGCCGAACCTCGCGCTGACGGCTCCCGCCGCACCACGCGTTACGACATCGATATGACCAAGTGCATCTATTGCGGGTACTGCCAGGAGGCATGCCCTGTGGATGCAATCGTTGAGGGCCCGAACTTCGAGTTCGCCACCGAAACCCGTGAAGAGCTGTACTACGACAAGGCCAAGCTCCTCGATAACGGCGACCGTTGGGAACGTGAAATCGCTCGGAACCTCGAACTCGACGCGCGCTATCGCTAACGCTATTACGGCGCGCGACTCCATATCGGGGCTGGGGATTCTCTCCAGTTCCACTTGATCTCAGTCCGGCGAGCCTCGCTCGTCGCCCGCAAGGGGGGCAACAGTGCTGTCAGCAGCGGCCTTCTACATTCTTTCAGCGACCGCGGTGCTTTCCGCCTTGATGGTGGTGATCGCCAAAAACCCGGTTCGGGCGGTCCTGTTCCTGATCCTCGCCTTCTTCTCGGCGGCGGGGCTGTTCGTCCTTCTCGGGGCCGAGTTCCTGGCGATGATCCTGGTCATTGTCTATGTGGGCGCGGTTGCGGTGCTCTTCCTGTTCGTGGTGATGATGCTCGACATCGACTTCGCCCAGCTCAAGGAAGGCTTCATCTCTCATGCGCCGCTCGGCGGTGTGGTGGCGCTTGCGCTCGCCGGCATCCTTGCGATGACCGGGCTGAGCTGGGTCAGCGCTGACAGCGCGTCCGCCGCGCTTCAATCGCCGACGCCGGAGGACATGACCAATGTCGCTGCGCTCGGCGCGCTCATCTACGACCGTTACGTCCTGTTCTTCCAGATTGCGGGCCTCGTGCTGCTCGTCGCCATGATCGGCGCGATCGTTCTGACCCTGCGTCATCGCGATGGCGTCAAGCGTCAGGACATGCACGCCCAGGTGAACCGCAAGCGCGAAGACTCCGTTGAAATCGTCGACATCAAGAGCGGCGAGGGGATTGGCTGATGCTTGAAATCGGATTGGGTCACTACCTCGCCCTGGCGGCGATCCTGTTCACCATCGGGGTGTTCGGGATCTTCGTGAACCGCAAGAACGTCATCATCCTCCTGATGTCGATCGAGCTCATCCTGTTGTCGGTGAACATCAACATGGTCGCCTTCTCCGCTCATCTCGGAGACCTCACCGGCCAGGTGTTCGCCATGTTCATCCTGACCGTCGCCGCCGCCGAGGCCGCGGTCGGTCTCGCCATCCTCGTCGTCTTCTTCCGCAACCGCGGCGACATCGCGGTTGACGACGTCAACCTGATGAAGGGCTAACGCACGGTCATGGCTTATATCGTCGTCTTCGCCCCGCTTCTGGCCGCTGCGATCGCCGGTCTGCTGCAAAAGCAGATCGGGGACCGTTTGGCCCAGATCATCACCACCGGCGCCACCATCGCTGCGGCCCTGTGCTCCATCGCGCTTTTCTTTGACGTCGCGATGGGCGGCAACGCCCGCACCATCGAGCTGGCGCAATGGATGGCGGTTGGCAATTTCGAGATCAACTGGGCGATCCGCCTGGACACCCTGTCGACCGTCATGCTGGTCGTGATCACCTCGGTGTCCTCGCTGGTGCATGTCTATTCGTGGGGCTACATGTCCCATGATCCGCACCGCGCGCGATTCTTCTCCTATCTGTCGCTGTTCACCTTCGCCATGCTGTCGCTGGTGACCGCGGACAACTTCATCCAGATGTTCTTTGGCTGGGAAGGCGTGGGTCTCGCCTCCTATCTGCTGATCGGTTTCTGGTATCAGAAGGACAGCGCCACCAGCGCCGCCATCAAGGCGTTCGTCACCAACCGGGTTGGCGATTTCGGCCTCGCGCTCGGCATCATGGCGATCTATCTGGTCTTCGGTTCGCTGCAGTTCGACGTCGTTTTCGCCCAGGTTCCGGCCATGGCGGAAGAGACGATCGCCTTCTTCGGCATCAATTTCAAAGTGCTCGAGCTGATCGGCTTCCTGCTGTTCATCGGCGCCATGGGCAAATCGGCCCAGTTCTTCCTGCACGTCTGGCTGCCGGACGCGATGGAAGGCCCCACGCCTGTGTCCGCGCTGATCCACGCCGCCACCATGGTGACGGCTGGCGTGTTCCTGGTCTGTCGCGCGCACGCCATTTTCGAGCTTGCGCCGAACACCTCCGCCTTCATCACCTTCATTGGCGCGACAACGGCTCTGTTCGCCGCGACCGTGGGACTGGCGCAGAACGACATCAAGCGCGTGATCGCGTATTCGACCTGTTCGCAGCTGGGCTACATGTTCTTCGCGGCGGGCCTGGGCCTCTATTCCGCGGCCATGTTCCACCTGTTCACGCACGCCTTCTTCAAGGCGTTGCTCTTCCTCGGCGCCGGCTCGGTCATTCACGGCCTGCACGACGAGCAGGACATGCGCAATATGGGCGGCATCTACAAGCTGCTGCCGATCACCTGGATCATGATGATCATCGGCACGCTGGCGCTGACAGGTGTGGGCATTCCGCTGCTGGGCATCGGCTTTGCGGGCTTCTACTCGAAGGACATGATCATCGAGGAAGCCTTCATGATGGGCCAGGACGGCGTCGCCTTCGGCATGTTCGCCTTCTGGATCGGCGTCATCGCCGCCGGCCTGACCAGCTTCTATTCCTGGCGTCTGATCTTCATGACCTTCCACGGCAAGCACCGGGGCGAGCCTGAAGTGCTCAAGCACGCCCATGAAAGCGGCCCGGTCATGCTGATCCCGCTGCTGGTCCTTGCGATCGGCGCCCTGTTCGCCGGCGCGGCCTTCAAGTCCGATTTCGTGGGCAAGGGCGCTCTGACCTTCTGGGAAGAGAGCCTGCCGGCGGGTCCGTACGCTGTGGGCAATTACGGTCATCTGGTCGAGGATTACGCCCAGAGCCATGCATCCGATCACGGGGTCGAGCTGAGCGAAGCGGAAGCCGCATCGCTGGAAGCGGCCATGTCCGAGGATGAGGCTCAGGCGGCTCAGGAGCATGCGGTCGAAGCCGCTGACGCTCATGGCGACAGCCATGCCGCCGCCGGCGCTGATGATCATGGCGAAGGCGCTGAGGGTGAGCATCATGGCCACCATCCGCCGACCTGGGTGCTGTTCAGCCCGTTCGTGGTGACGCTGCTCGGTTTCGTTCTGGCTTGGTACTTCTACATGGCCAATCCCGAACTGCCGCGCCGGATCGCCGCAAACAATGGTCCGCTGCACCGCTTCCTGTCCAACAAGTGGTATTTCGACGAGCTCTATAACGCCACTTTCGTGCGTGCGACGCGCGTGCTCGGCGATGTGTTCTGGAAGTTCGGCGACCAGAAGATCATCGACGGGCTGGGTCCGAACGGCATCGCCGCCACGGCGATGTCCTCGGCCCGCCGTATCGCCAAGCTGCAGAGCGGCTATCTCTATCACTATGCATTCGTGATGCTCATCGGGGTCCTTGTCCTGGCCCTGTGGCTGATCGCTGGCGCTGGAGCGTAGGGTCTCATGCTGGGTCAACTTCCCATCCTCTCCGCCATCACTTTCCTGCCGGCCCTCGGGGCGGTCGCGATCCTCTTGCTGCGCGCCCTGATGCGTAGCGAGGAGCGCGCAGTGCTGGACCGGAACGCCAAGGGCATCGCGCTGTTCGTGACGCTCTTTGTCTTCGCCCTGTCGCTTCTGATGCTGGTGGAATTCGACGCCGGTCAGGCCGGTTTCCAGTTTGTCGAAAGCCTGCCCTGGCTGCCGGCGCTCGGCATTTCCTACAAGATGGGCGTGGACGGCATTTCGGTGCTGTTCGTGGTGCTGACGGCGTTCCTCCTGCCGATCTGCATCCTGTCGAGCTGGAAGCTGGACAAGCGCGTCGCCGATTACATGGCCGCCTTCCTGCTGCTGGAAACGCTGGTTATCGGCGTGTTCTGCGCGCTCGACATGTTCCTGTTCTACATCTTCTTCGAAGGCTCGCTGATCCCGATGTTCCTGATCATCGGCGTCTGGGGCGGTCAGAACCGGATCTATGCGGCGTTCAAGTTCTTCCTCTACACCTTCCTCGGCTCGGTGCTGATGCTGGCCGCGATGATCGTGATGTTCACCCAGGTGGGCACCACAGATATCGAGGTGCTGCTGGCGCATCCCTTCGCGCGTGACCTGCAGACCTGGCTGTGGCTGGCCTTCTTCGCCTCCTTCGCGGTGAAGATGCCCATGTGGCCGGTGCACACCTGGCTGCCGGACGCCCACGTGCAGGCGCCCACGGCGGGCTCCGTGATCCTCGCGGGCATCCTGCTGAAGCTTGGCGGTTACGGTTTCCTGCGCTTCTCGATCCCGATGTTCCCCAACGCCAGCGAGTTCTTCGCGCCGATGGTGTTCATCCTGTCGATCATCGCGATCGTGGTCACCTCGCTGATCGCGTTCCGCCAGACCGACATCAAGAAGCTGATCGCCTATTCCTCTGTCGCGCACATGGGTTTTGTGACCCTGGGCATCTTCACGATGACCGAGCTTGGCGTTCAGGGCGCGATCTTCCAGATGCTCAGCCACGGCGTCATCTCCGCTGCGCTCTTCCTGTGCATCGGCGTGATCTATGACCGTTTCCACACCCGCGAGATCTCCTTCTATGGCGGTCTGGTGCACAAGATGCCGGTCTATGCTGCGGTCTTCGGCCTGTTCGCCATGGCCAATGTGGGCCTGCCGGGCACGTCGGGCTTCATCGGCGAGATCATGACCATGACGGGCGCCTTCCAGGTGGACCCCCGCGTCGCAGCCGGCGCAGCGCTCGGCGTGATCTTCTCGGCGGTCTACATGCTGGTCGCCTACAAGAAGGTCGTGTTCGGCGTGGTCACCAATCCCAAGCTTGAAGCCGCCACCGATCTGAATGCCCGTGAATGGATCAATCTGGGCGTTCTGGCGGTTCTGGCGGTGTATTTCGGTTTCTTCTCGACGCCGATCACCGACACCACCCGCGCTTCCGTGGACCAACTTATTCAGCACTACCAGTCCGCGCAGACGGTGGAGGCGCCCGCCGCCGACGCCGCTCCGGCTGAAACCGCTGCGCACTAGCAAGGACAGGACATGACTGTTTCGACGCTGCTCGCTGACCTTCAATTGCTGACGCCGGAGCTGGTGCTCGCCGTCGGCGCGATGGCGCTTCTGCTGATCGGGGTCTACACCAAGGGTGAAGAGAAGGCCGCACAACGCATCATGACGCTGGCGACGGCGCTGCTGATCCTTGCCGCTGGCCTGTCGGTCTGGATGGCGCAAGGGCCGGGCGGAACCGCCTTCCACGGCGCCTTCGTGCTCGACTCCTTCGCCATGTACGCCAAGACGGCGGTCTATCTCGCCGGTGCGGTCGCGCTTGTGCTTGCCGGACATTACCTGCGCACCGAACAGCTCGCGCGATTTGAATTCCCGGTCCTTGTGACGCTCGCCGTGCTCGGCATGAGCTTCATGGTCTCGGCGAACGATCTCATCACCCTCTATCTGGGTCTTGAGCTGCAATCACTGGCGCTGTACGTCCTCGCCGCCTTCAACCGCGACTCCCTGCGAGCGTCCGAGGCCGGCCTGAAATACTTCGTGCTGGGTGCGCTCAGCTCGGGTCTGCTGCTGTACGGCTCTTCGCTGGTCTATGGTTTCTCGGGCTCCACGAGCTTTGACGCCATTGCGGTCGCTGCTGCCGAGGGCTCCCAGAATCTGGGCTTGCTGTTCGGTCTGGTGTTCGTGGTCGCCGGCCTTGCCTTCAAGGTGTCCGCCGCGCCGTTCCACATGTGGACCCCGGACGTCTATGAGGGCGCGCCAACCCCGGTCGCGGCCTTCTTCGCCACCGCGCCGAAGCTCGCCGCCATGGTGCTGCTGGCTCGCGTTCTGATGGAGCCTTTCGGCCCGATGACCGAACAATGGCAGCAGGTCACCATGGTGATGGCGGTGCTGTCGATGGCGTTCGGCTCCTTCGGCGCGCTGATGCAATCGAACATCAAGCGCCTGATGGGCTACTCCTCCATCGGCAATATGGGCTATGTGCTGGTCGGCCTGTCCGCCGGCACCGCGCTTGGCCTGTGGTCGGTGCTGTTCTACATGACGCTCTATGTGATCGGCGTCGCCGGCGCGTTCGCCGTCATCCTGTCCATGCGTCGTTCCGAAGGCATGGTCGAACGGATCGAGGACCTTTCGGGCCTCTCCCAGACCCGTCCGGCGCTCGCCTGGTCCATGACCGCGCTGATGTTCTCCATTGGCGGCATGCCCTTCATGATCGGCTTCTTCGGCAAACTCTTCGTGTTCTACGCCGCCGTGCAGGCGGGCCTGATCTGGCTCGTCATCCTGGCGGTGATCTTCTCCACCATCTCGATCGCGTACTATCTGCGCGTCATCAAGGTGATCTGGTTTGATGAGCCGACCGGCGATTTCCTGCCGGCCCCGACCGGGGCGGCCATCATCTCGCGTCTCGCCGCTCTGATCGCGGTGTCCATGCCGGTGGTGGGCATCATCATCGCCCTCGTGGTGAACGCCGGGGCGGGCATTGGCGGCTAATCAGCCTGATCTGCCCATTGCCTATTACGAGACGCTGGACTCCACCAATGAGGAGGCCAAGCGTCAGGCTCTCGCGGGCGCAACCGGTCCCCAGTGGATCGTTGCGCGCCGCCAGAGCAGCGGGCGCGGCCGGCGCGGGCGTCCCTGGGCGTCCGAAACCGGAAATCTCTTCACCACCGGGCTCTACCGGCTTGATTGTGATCCGGCGCGCGCGGCGCAATTGTCTTTCGCCGCCGCACTGGCGGTTGGCGATGTGTGCGCCAGCGTCATCGATCCCGAACGGGTCCGTCTGAAATGGCCCAATGACGTTCTGGTCGGTGGGCGCAAGATCAGCGGCATCCTGCTCGAATCCGGCCAGCACGCGCATGGCGGCTTGTGGCTTGCAGTCGGGATCGGGATCAATCTCGCCCACCATCCTGAAGACTCAGAACGACCCGCAACGGATTTGAGCGCCCAGGGCGCTGACATCAGTGTCGAAACCGCGGCGAAGCGCTTGTCCCGACGGTTTGACCACTGGCTCAATCGCTGGGCCCAGGATGGTTTCACGCCGATCCGGGAAGCCTGGCTGTCCCGGGTTCATGGCCTGGGCGAGCGCTGTGTGGTCCGGCTCGATCACGAGACGCTGGAAGGCGTCTTCGCGGATCTCGGCCCGGACGGCTCGCTGCGTCTTGATTTGAAAGATGGCGGCCGGCGCTTTATCTCGGCGGGTGATGTGTTTTTTCCCGGCGCGCCGTCCTGACGCGCCGTCTTCAGGAGCCTTCCATGCTTCTCGCGATCGACTGCGGCAACACCAACACCCTGTTCGCGGTGCATGACGGCGCTGGCTGGCGCGCGCAATGGCGCACCGCCACCTATTCCACGCGCACAGCGGATGAGTATGCGGTCTGGCTGCAGCAATTGCTTCAACTCCAGGGGCTTAGTCTTGAGGACCTGAAGGGGTGCGTGATCTCCTCGGTGGTGCCGCAATCGCTGTTCAACCTGCGCAATCTGGCGCGTCGCTATATCGGCTCGGAGCCAGTCGTGGTGGGGGATGCGCATGTGGATTTGGGCGTGGGGGTGAACCTGCCGCGTCCGGAAGAGGCGGGTGCGGACCGTCTGGTGAACGCGCTTGGCGGCCGCGTCGTCTATGACGGCGCGATGATCATTGTGGACTCCGGGACCGCCACCACATTCGACGTTGTGTCGGCGGACGGCAATTTCGAAGGCGGCGTCATCGCCCCGGGGATCAACCTGTCGATGCAGGCGCTGCACCAGGCTGCAGCGCGCCTGCCGCGCATCGCTATCGAGAAACCTCAACGGGTTATGGGCAAGGATACGGTCGGCGCCATGCAGTCGGGTGTGTTCTGGGGCTATGTCGATCTCATTGATGGGCTTGTGACGCGGCTGAAAGCCGAGTACGGCCAACCCATGACTGTTATAGCAACCGGCGGCGTTGTCTCCCTGTTCGAGGGCGCAGCCCGGACGATCGACCATTACGACCCCGACCTGACCATGCGGGGCCTCCTGGAAATCTGGAAACGCAATGCGCCGCAAGGCGAGGGGATGCACGCAGAGTGACCCAGGACGACAACGCACTCTATTTCGTACCGCTGGGCGGTTCGGGCGAGATCGGCATGAATCTGAACCTTTACGGGTTCGGACCTGAAGAAGACCGCAAATGGATCATCGTCGATTGCGGCGTGACCTTTGGCGATCTGACCACGCCGGGCGTCGATATCATCACGCCGGATCCGCGCTTCATCGTTGAACGCAAGCACCAGCTCTTGGGCATTGTTCTGACCCACGCCCATGAAGACCATATGGGCGCAGTGGCGCATCTGTGGCGACAGCTTGAATGCCCGATCTACGCCACGCCCTTTACCGCCTGGCTGATGCGGGACCGGCTGGCCGAACACGGCTTGCTGGGCGAAGCGGAATTGCACGAGATCGGCCTGCATTCGCGGTTCGAGCTCGGCCCGTTCGACATGCAGCTGGTGACGCTGACCCACTCCATTCCCGAACCCAACGGCCTGATCATCCGCACCCCGGTCGGCACGGTCTTGCACACTGGCGACTGGAAGATCGATCCCGAGCCCCTGATCGGCAATTCCACCGATGTGGCCGCTCTGGAAGCGGCTGGTGAAGAGGGCGTGATGGCGATGGTGTGTGACAGCACCAATGTCTTCACCGAGGGCGAGTCCGGCTCTGAAGCCGATGTGCGCGACAATCTCATTGAACTCGTCGGACAACAGGAAGGCCGCGTCGCCATCGCCGCCTTCGCCTCCAATGTCGCCCGTCTCGAAACCGCGATCCGCGCCGGCGAAGCCAATGGCCGCCGTGTCTGCCTTGTCGGTCGATCCATGCACCGCATGACCCAGGCCGCGAAAGCGGTGGGCCTTCTGGCCGATTGCCAGCCTTTCATCGAGGAAGAGGAAATCGGCTATTTCCCGCCCGACAAGGTGCTGCTCCTGTGCACGGGTTCCCAGGGCGAGCCGCGTGCGGCGCTGTCGCGCATTGCTGAAGGCTCGCATCGCAATGTCACGCTCAACAAGGGTGACAGCGTGATTTTCTCATCCCGGATCATACCGGGCAATGAGCGCGGCATCTTTGACCTGATGAACCGGCTGGCCGAGCGAGGCGTGAAGATCATCACCGAGCGTGACGAGCATATTCACGTCTCCGGCCACCCGTGCCGCGACGAGCTGCGCCAGATGTACGCCTGGGCGAAGCCCAGGACCGCCATCCCGGTGCACGGCGAATATCGCCATCTGGTGGAACATGCCCAGCTGGCGCGCGACCTTCAGGTGCCCAACGCCATCGTCCCGCGCAATGGTTCGATCATCCGCATCACTCAGGACGGCGCGTCTATCGTGGATGAAGCCCCGGCGGGCCGCATGCATGTGGACGGCAATTTCCTGGTCGATGCGGATGCAGAGTCCATCAAGGAACGCCGCCGCATGGCCTATAACGGCCATCTGACCGTGGCGGCAGTGCTGGCCGATGGCAATCTGGTGTCTGAGATCGATGTGCGCGCCATGGGCGTGGCTTCGACCTATGAATACGATCTCGATGACTTCCTCGATGATCTGGCCGAAGCCGCCGAGGCTGCCTTCAAGCGTCTGGATCGCCGGGACCGGCGTGACCCGGCTGCGGTTGAGGAAGCCATTCGACGTGGCGTGCGTCGTGAAGCCAGTCGCATCTGGGGCAAGAAACCCCATGTGGAAGCCATTGTATTGACCGCCTGATCGGGGAGCCAGTGATGAAGCTTGGACGTTTGAACCATGTGGGCGTGGCGACGCCGGACGTTGAAGCGGCCGCCAAGGTCTATGCTGACCTGTATGGCGTCACCGATCGGACCGAGGCCAAGGATTTCCCGAATCTGGGCGTTCGCGTGGTCTTCGTGACGCTGCCGAACATGCAGATTGAGCTGATCGAGCCTCTGGGCGATCAGAGCCCGATCCACAAGTTTCTCGAGAAAAACCCCAAGGGCGGCCAGCACCATATGTGTTTCGAGGTCGCTGACATCATCAAGGCCCGCGACGCCATGGTGGAGCGCGGCGCGAGCGTGCTGGGCACGGGCGAACCCTATATCGGCGCCCATGGCGTACCGGTGATCTTCGTCCATCCCAAGGATACGGGCGGGGTGCTGGTTGAGCTGATGCAGGACCCGGCGCTTTACGAAGGTGAGGGCGGTCATTGAGACGGATCGCCGAATACGCCCTCCTGGGCTTCGTCTTCGTGATCTGGATCGCCCAGGGCTTCCTGCCCGACCGTGGCGTCGGGATCGTGACGGGCGTTGTTATCTATCTCATTTCCTGGTGGATGCTGTTTCTCGGCTCGCTGCCGCTTCAGGTGCGCGGACAGTTCGAGGATGGCGAGATCGTTGAAGGCTCTGAGCCGGGCGCGCCGGTGTCACCCCGCATCAAGGAGAAGATGTGGCTCGCCGCCGTTCTCGCAGCCGGGGTCTGGCTGGTGCTGTTCTGCATCCTGGAGTTCGGGCTGATCAGTCTGGATGCTCTGCCTTGGGGGCCGCAATTCGTCGAGTACGAATAGGTTCAGCTTTCATCCGTATCCTGCTTGGACATTCTGGCGTGCTCCCAGCTCATCAACAGGACGCCGGCAAAGACCACGGCGAAGCCTGCGAGATGGATCCAGCGGAACGCTTCACCCAGCAGAATGTAGGACAGGACCAGCGCCGAGACGGGCATGACGCCCATGAAGGCGGCCGCCGTTGAGCCCTCGGCTTTCTGAACGCCCGCGTACCAGAGCCAGCTGCCAAGGGCGAGCGTACCCACGCCATACCAGATCAATGCGGTCCACACCCCGGCGTCAAAATCCTGCGGCGTGAAGTTCGGCCATTGCCAGATTGCGAGCGGGATGAAGAGCGGGATGGAGAGGGCGGAGGCGAGAAACGTCACCAGCAGCGGATCGATGGACCGGGTCAGGGTCTTGCCCACCAGCGTGTAGGTGCTTTCACAGCACACGGCCGCAAATACCAGAGCGCCGCCCAGAAGCGCGCCTTCTGTCTCGTTCAGTGAGGCGCCGAGCTGCAGGATCAGGACGCCCAGAACGGCGAGGGCGATGGCGCTCAGCTTCCGCCAGCTGGCCTGGTCGCCCAGAAACAGCATGGAGGCGGCTGCGGTGACGGCGGGCGTCGTGCTCATCACGATGGCGCCCGTAACACCTGAGGCGAGGCGCATGCCGTAGAGCATGAAGGCGGAGAATCCGACCATGCCGAAAACCGCGATCAGACCGATGCGGACCCAGTCTCCGCGACTGATCTTGTAGATTTCCTCGCGCTTGAACCAGGCGGCGGGCGCCAGAAACAACGCGCCGAGCCCGACCCGGAAGAGTGAGGCGATGAAGACCGGCGCCGCCTGGGTGACGATCTTGCTGACCGGCGTCGCCGAGCCGAACATCGCCATGCCGGTGAAGAGCCGGCCAATTGTCAGCCCGTTTGCTGTCGAGGAGGAGGCGGGTGTCTCAGGGCCTTCGCTCATGAGCGGGTCTCTTTGCCGGACGCCATGTGAGTTCACCCGCACGGGACGCGCAGGGATGGCTTGTTCTTAGGCAACGCTAAGTCTAATCGTGGGGTTCCGCAGTTTTTCATTCACGCCGGATTCTTCCCCATGCGCCTGTCCCGCTATTTCCTGCCCGTCCTGAAGGAAACCCCGTCTGACGCGCAGATCGTCTCTCACCAGCTCATGTTGCGCGCCGGCATGATCCGCCAGGAAGCGGCGGGGATTTACGCCTGGTTGCCGCTGGGCCTACGGGTGCTGCGCAAGATCGAAAAGATCGTTCGGGAAGAACAGGATCGCGCCGGGGCGATCGAGCTTCTGATGCCGACCTTGCAGCCTGCAGATCTCTGGCGCGAGAGCGGCCGCTATGATGATTACGGCAAGGAGATGCTGCGCATTGTCGACCGCCATGAGCGCGATCTTCTTTACGGACCCACCAACGAAGAGATGATCACGGAGATCTTCCGTGGCTATTGCCGCTCCTACAAGGACCTCCCGAAGATTCTCTATCATATCCAGTGGAAGTTCCGCGACGAGATCCGTCCCCGCTTCGGCGTCATGCGTGGTCGCGAATTCCTGATGAAGGACGCCTATTCTTTCGATCTTGATTATGAAGGCACTGTAAGGGCTTACAACAAGATGTTCGTAGCCTACCTCAATACGTTTGCGCGTATGGGGCTCAAATCCGTGCCCATGCGCGCCGACACAGGTCCCATTGGCGGCAAGCTGTCTCACGAATTCATCATCCTGGCGGAAACCGGCGAGAGCGAGGTGTTCTGCGACTCCCGTCTCGTGGACATGCCCGCGCCGGGCGAGGTCGATTTTGACGGCGATCTGCAGCCCTATGTGGATCAGCGCACGGCGCTCTACGCCGCGACCGAGGAAATGCACGACGCAGCCCGGTTCGAGGCTGAGGTGCCTGAGGAGCGGCGTCTCTCCGCGCGCGGCATCGAAGTGGGCCATATCTTCAATTTCGGAACCAAGTATTCCGATCCGATGAAAGCCCAGGTCGCGGGCCCCGATGGCAAGGAGACGGCGGTCCATATGGGCTCTTACGGCGTGGGCGTGTCTCGTCTTCTGGGCGCGATCATCGAAGCCAGCCATGACGAGAATGGCGTGATCTGGCCTGAAGCCGTCGCGCCTTTCGGCGCTGGCGTGATCAATATGCGCGCCGGTGACGCCGATTGTGCGAAAGCGGCGGACGAGATCTACACCAAGCTCGATGCGGCCGGGCTCGAGCCTTTGCTCGACGACACCGCAGCCAGCGCAGGCGCGAAATTCGCAACCATGGATCTGATTGGCGTGCCCTATCAGGTGATCGTGGGGCCGCGCGGCCTGAAGGAAGGCAAGGCCGAGGTGAAGATCCGCGCCAGCGGCGAGCGCCACGAACTCAGCCTCGAGGACGCCGTCAATCGCCTTGTGGAGGGCGCGTTCAAGTGAGTTCAGACGCCGCCGCGACCGAAGCCGCCCCGCAATCGGGCGCGGCGCCGTTCTCCCGCTATGAATTCCTGTTGGCGTTCAAGTATCTGCGGGCCCGGCGCAAGCATGGCGGCGTGACCTTGATCTCGGTGATCTCCTTTGTGGGGATCATGCTGGCGGTGGCGGTTCTGATCACGGTGATGAGCGTGATGAACGGCTTCCGGCACGAATTGCTGACCCGGCTGCTGGGCGTTCAGCCGCATGTCTACGTCATGGTTCCTGCGGACCAGGGCGAGCTGTCGCGGACGCTGGCGGACCGGATCCGCGCGCTGGATGGCGTGCGTCAGGCCGGACCTGTGGCGACCGGGCAGGCGCTTGTCACCTCCGGCCGCTCGGCGGCGTTCGCCTCTGTGTCAGGCGTTCGCCCCGAGGACCTCGCTCGATTTGATCTGATTACGGGCGCGCACGGTGCGGATGATGCGGGCGGCGGTCTGGCGGCCGGCTCGATTGATCGGTTCGGCGAAGGCCGCAATGGCGGCGACGTCATCATCATGGGGACGGTGATGGCCAATCAGCTCGGCGTCGGGGTCGGCGATCAGGTGACGCTGGTCTCGCCTCAGGGCGCCACGACGGCGCTCGGCATGACGCCGCGCTCCAAGCGCTACACCATTGGTGGACTGTTGAGCGTCGGCGTTCAGGATCTGGACCAGGTCCTCATCTACATGCCGCTGGATCAGGCGTCCCTGTTCTTCAATAAGCCCGCACAGGGTGAATATATCGATGTGCGCATCGCCAATCCCGATGCGCCCGAACCGGTCATGGAACAGATCCGGGCCATGGCGCCGCAGGGCGCCGTCATCTTTGACTGGCGGCGACAGAACCAGGCTTTCTGGAATGCGCTGCAGGTGGAACGCGTCGCCATGCGTCTGATCCTGTCCGCCATCGTCCTGATCGCGGCGATGAACATCATTTCAGGCCTTGTGATGCTGGTGAAGAACAAGACCAAGGATATCGCCATCCTGCGCACAATGGGGGCCAGTCAGGGCGCGGTCATGCGGATCTTCCTGATTGCAGGCGCCGCCGTGGGCGTGCTGGGCACGCTGGCCGGGATTGCGCTCGGTCTGCTCGCTGTCATCGGTATTGGTCCCCTGCAGGATTTCGTCAGCTGGGTCAGCGGTGTGAATGTCTTCGATCCCAGTGTCTATTCGCTTTACCGCCTGCCGGCGCGGCTTGATTGGGGCGAGGTGGCCTTCGTGTCCTTCTGGGGCTTCTTCACCTCGCTGATCGCAACCCTGGCGCCAAGCTGGCGCGCGGGCCGCATCGACCCCGTGGAGGCGCTGCGTTATGAGTAAGCCGGCGCTGTCCCTGCGCGGGATCACCCGCATCTATGAAACCGAGGGCGAGCGTTTGGAGGTTCTGACCGACGCGGATCTCGACCTCAATGCCGGCGAGCTCGTCGGCCTGGTCGGGCCGTCCGGCTCAGGCAAGTCCTCGCTGCTTCATGCCGCGGCGCTTCTTGAGGCGCCGAATGCGGGCGAAGTCTGGATTGGCGGCCAGAATGGACTGGCCTTGTCGGAGCGTGAACGCACCGCACTGCGTCGTCGGGAAGTGGGTTTTGTCTATCAATTCCACCACTTGCTGCCCGAACTTGATGCGCTTGATAACGTGGCGCTGCCGCGCATGATTGCGGGCGCCAGCCAGAAGGCGGCGCGGGATGCGGCTGAGGTCCAGCTCGCTGCGCTGGGTCTGGCTGGACGACTTCATCACCGTCCGGGACAATTGTCGGGCGGGGAGCAGCAGCGTGTCGCGATAGCACGGGCCCTGGTGAATGAACCGCGCATCCTGCTGGCCGACGAACCCACGGGCAATCTTGATCCGGCCACATCCGATCAGGTGTTTGAAGCGCTGGCCCGGGCGTGCCGGGAAGCCGGGGCGGCGGCCCTGATCGCGACGCACAATCATGAACTCGCCGGACGCATGGACCGGGTCGTGACCCTGGATCAGGGGCGCGTGGTGGCGTGGGCGGACGCCTGAGCTGGGCTCAAACTTCGTTCTTCAAATGTTCCAAGTGGCGGTTTTTCCGCAGCTTTCCGAGCCGAATCAAAATCTGCTTGACGCGCGGAACAAAAGCAGAAAACATGCAATGGAACAAAACAGGAATAGCTGCGTTAGATGCAGCTGATCAAGGAGTTGTCCCATGCGTAACCTGATCGAAGATATGACCTCCGCCGCTGTCATCGTCGGCTTTATCGCTGTCGCGCTCAGCCTCTCAGCGGCACTCGCGGGCTGACCTTTATGCAAGGCGGGGTCTACACTGAGGACCTGATTCCGCCTGATCTGGAGCGCCTGCCGTGAGCGATGCCCCCTTTGTCCATCTGCGTGTCCGATCGCCGTACTCGCTTCTGGAGGGGGCGATCCGCATCAAGGAGACGGCGGCGCTGTGCAAAACCTTCTCCATGCCCGCCGCGGCGCTGACCGACAGCAACAATCTGTTCGGCGCGCTCGAATTCTCTGAGGTTCTTTCCGGTGAGGGCGTGCAGCCCATTATCGGAGTTACGCTCTCTATCCAGGTGGAGGAGCCGCGTCCGGGCGAACGCTCTCGTCCTGACGGCACGCTGGTGCTTCTGGCGCAATCAGAGCTGGGCTACGCCAATCTGATGAAGCTGTCCTCGGCCGCTTATCTGGACGTCGCCGCGACCGATGAGCCTCATGTTCCGATCGACAGGGTGCTCGAGCACAGCGACGGACTGATCTGTCTGACGGGCGGGTTTGACGGCGTGCTGAACCGTTTTGTCTGCGCCGGTCGCACAGGACCCGCGCAGGAGCTTCTCGACCGGCTGCGGGCGCGCTTCCCGGATCGGCTTTATCTCGAACTTCAACGTCATGGCCGCGCCGATGACGTCACGGCCGAGGACTGGCTTGTGGATCGCGCCTATGCGCTGGATCTGCCGCTCGTGGCGACCAATGAGCCGCATTTTCCCCGGTCCGAGCTCTATCAGGCCCATGATGCGCTGCTGTGCATCTCCGAAGGCGCTTATGTCAGCATGGAGGATCGGCGCAAGCTGACGGCCGAGCATGATTTCAAATCCGGCGCCGCCATGGCGGACCGGTTCGCCGATCTGCCTGAGGCCATCGCCAACACGGTCGAGATCGCGCAGCGCTGCGCCTTCCGTCCCCGGACCTCCAAACCCATTCTTCCGAGCTTTCCAACCGAAGGGGATCGCAACGAAGCAGAAGAATTACGCGCCCGCTCTATTGCCGGGCTGGAAGACCGTCTGTCCAAGATCGAGCTCGCCGATACCCGCGAGGCCTATTTCGAGCGTCTTGATTACGAGCTCGGGATTATCGAGCGGATGGGGTTCCCGGGCTACTTCCTGATCGTGTCCGACTTCATCCAGTGGGCGAAGGCCCATGACATCCCGGTCGGGCCGGGACGGGGCTCAGGCGCAGGTTCACTGGTCGCCTGGGCGCTGACCATCACGAACCTGGATCCTCTGCGCTTCGGCCTGCTGTTCGAACGCTTCCTGAACCCAGAACGGGTGTCGATGCCCGACTTCGACGTCGACTTCTGTCAGGACCGTCGCGGCGAGGTCATCCGCTATGTGCAGGAGCGCTACGGTCAGGACCGGGTGGCCCAGATCATCACCTTCGGCACCCTGCAGGCGCGCGCCGTGGTGCGCGATGTGGGGCGGGTGCTGCAATTGCCCTTTGGTCTGGTGGACCGGATCGCCAAGCAGGTGCCGAACAATCCCGCCCAGCCCATCACGCTGGCCGAAGCGGTGAAGACCGAACCCAAGCTTCAGGAAATGCAGCGCAATGACGAGATGGTGGATCGTCTCATCAATGTGGCGCTGCAGCTGGAGGGGCTGTTCCGGAACGCGTCGACCCACGCCGCCGGCGTGGTGATCGGCGACCGTCCGCTGACCGAACTCGTTCCGCTCTATCAGGATCCGCGTTCGGACCTGCCGGCCACCCAGTTCAACATGAAATGGGTGGAGCCGGCCGGGCTCGTGAAGTTCGACTTTCTGGGGCTGAAAACCCTCACCGTGATCTCGCGCGCCCTGAGCTATATCGAGAGCGCGGGTCTTGACCGCCCCGATATGGACGCGATCAGCCTCACCGACCCCGCGACCTACGAGCTTCTGGGCGTGGGCGCGTCCATCGGCGTGTTCCAGCTTGAAAGTACGGGCATGCGCGACACGCTGCGCAAGCTCAAGCCTGACAGCATCGAGGACATCATCGCGCTGATCTCGCTTTATCGGCCGGGGCCGATGAAGAATATCGACGTGTATGTGGACCGGAAATTCGGCCGCGCCGAGCCCGACTACCTGCATCCGGATCTCGAACCCGTCCTGAAGGAGACCTACGGGGTCATCATCTATCAGGAACAGGTGATGCAGATCGCCCAGATCCTGTCCGGCTACTCGCTTGGGGAGGCCGACCTTCTTCGCCGCGCCATGGGCAAGAAGAAGAAGGAGGAGATGGACCAGCAGCGCGTGCGCTTCAATGAAGGGGCGGAAAAGCGCGGCGTCTCGCGCGAGAAGGCGAATTACATCTTCGACCTTGTGGCCGAGTTCGCGGGCTACGGCTTCAACAAGTCGCACGCCGCCGCCTACGCCCTCATCGCCTATCAGACGGGCTGGCTGAAGGCCAACCATCCCGCCGCCTTTATGGCGGGCCTGATGAGTCTGGATAGCGCGAACACCGAAAAGCTCGCGGTCTTCTTTCAGGAGGCCAAGCGGATCGGGCTGGAGGTGCTCCCCCCGGATGTGAATGCGTCCGAAGCGGATTTCTCGCTCGAAGATGGCAAGATCCGCTATGCGCTCGGCGCCATCCGCAATGTGGGCTATTCGGCGATGGAGCATGTGGCCGCCGTCCGGAAGGCGGGCGGTCCCTTCAGGGACGTCTTCGACTTCGCCGAGCGGGTCGATCCGCGTCAGGTCAACAAACGCGCCTTTGAAAATCTGGCGCGTGCAGGCGCCTTTGATACGCTGGAGCCGGATCGCGCCAAGGCGCTGGCCTCGGCGGAGATTCTGCTCTCGGTGTCCCAGAACGCCCAGTCCGAGCGCGACAGCGCGCAAGCCTCGCTCTTCGGCGGTGGCGGTGAGGGCGGCGGAACCAAGTTGGAGCGGCCCAACCTGCCCGAGCCTGAGCCCTGGGATCCCGTCCGTCGTCTTGATGAAGAGCTGGCGGCGATCGGCTATTACCTGTCCGGCCACCCGCTCGATGACATGATGCCCGCTCTGGGCCGTCGCGGCGTGGTGGTGTTCGCCGATCTGCCGTCCAAGGCGGCGGAGGGCGCGCGCGCAGCCCGTCTGGCCGCTGTCGTGCGGCGACGGCAGGAGAAGGTCTCCCAACGCTCGGGCGAGAAATTCGCCTTCGTCACGCTCTCTGACCCGTCCGGCGAGTTCGAGGCGCTGGTCCCCCCCAAGGTCTTGCGCGAGATTCGCGACGTTATCGAGCCGGGCGCGTCCGTTCTGGTCAACGCCAAGATCGAGGCCCAGGATGAAGGTTTGCGCCTCATCATTGATGGGGCGGATACGATTGATCCGTTTGCGGCCGAGCATATCGGGCAGGGGCTCAAGATCCGGGTCGGAGAGCCCGCCGCGCTAGAGCCCCTGCGCAAGAGAATTGATCGGGCGAATGACCGGGAGGGCGCGGTGAAGGGGTCGATCCACCTTATTGTCCCGCTGTCGGATGGTCGGCTTGCAGAGCTCAGACTGCCCGGGCGTCATGCCGTTGACCCCGCCGCCCGCGCTGCGGTGAAGGCCGTGGCGGGTGTTCTCGAGGTGGAAACGCTCTAACGCGCCGCGCTTGGATGTCCTAGCTGAAAAAGTCGGCTCGGCTCTGCGTCAAAGGCGGAAAACTCCGCTCTCATGGCTTGCGGCAAAGCCCTCATGCCCGTATAAGCGCGCCCGATCCCGCACGCGGAGCTTCGGCTTTTCATGGTGAAAAGTCGCTCCGGTGTCGCAAGTCGTGCCTGAAAACCGCTTCCGGTTCTGGGCATGAGGCGCGGCTCCGCTCCGTGGAGGCCAACCGGAAAAGGACCCGAAATCATGGCTCTTCCTGAATTCTCCATGCGCCAGCTGCTTGAAGCCGGCTGTCACTTTGGTCACCAGACCCACCGTTGGAACCCGAAGATGAAGGAATACATCTTCGGCGAACGCGCCAACATCCACATCATCGATCTGTCCCAGACCGTTCCGATGCTGCACCAGGCCCTGGTGAAGGTGCGTGAAGTCGCCGCCAAGGGCGGTCGCGTTCTGTTCGTGGGCACCAAGCGTCAGGCCGCCGAGCCGATCTCTCAGGCGGCGTCGCGCTGCGCGCAATACTACATGAACCACCGCTGGCTGGGCGGCACGCTCACCAACTGGCAGACCATTTCCAAGTCCATCGCGCGTCTGCGCGAGCTGGAGTCCCTGCTGGACGCCGAAGGCGGCCCGACCGGTCTGACCAAGAAGGAAATCCTGATGCTGACCCGCGAGCGCGAGAAGCTTGAACGCTCTCTCGGCGGCATCAAGGAAATGGGCGGCACCCCGGACCTGATGTTCGTGATCGACACCAACAAGGAGTCCATCGCCATCCAGGAAGCCAAGCGCCTGGGCATCCCGGTCGTCGCCGTGGTCGACACCAACTGCGATCCCGATCCGATCGATTTCCCGATCCCGGGCAATGACGACGCCTCCCGCGCCCTGTCGCTGTACTGCGACCTGATCGCTGACGCCGTTCTGGACGGCATCTCCGACAGCCAGGCCGCTCTGGGCATGGATCTGGGCGAATCTGACATGCCGAGCGACGTCGTGCTGGGCCTGGAAGAGGGTGAAGCCGCCTCTGAAGAACCCAAGGCCGAAGAAGCTGTCGCTGTCGAAGCGCCGGCTGAAGACGCCAAATCCTAATAGCGCCAAAGCGCGATCCAAGGAGACCTCCCCATGGCTCAGATCACCGCCGCTCTCGTCAAAGAGCTCCGCGACAAATCCGGCGCGGGCATGATGGACGCCAAGAAGGCGCTTGTGGAAGTTGACGGCGACATGGAAGCCGCCATCGACTGGCTGCGCAAGAAAGGCCTGTCCAAGGCCGCCAAGAAGGCTGACCGCGTCGCCGCTGAAGGCCTGGTGGCCGTCAAGGCTGAAGAGCGTGGCGCCGGCATGGCCGCTGCTGCGGTTGAAGTGAACGCTGAAACCGACTTCGTGGCCCGGAACGAGCTGTTCCAGAAAGCCGTCGCTGAAGTTGCGGGCCTCGCGATCAATGCGGGCGACCTCGAAGCGCTCAAATCGGCTCAGACCTCTGCCGGCAAGTCCGTCGAAGACACCATGACCGACCTGATCGCCAAGATCGGCGAAAACATGTCGGTGCGTCGCGTCGAAACCCTGTCCGTGGATCCGGGCGTTGTGGCCGCTTACGTGCACAACGCAGCGGGCGACGGCATGGGCAAGATCGGCGTTCTGGTCGCGCTGAAGTCTGAAGGCGACAAGGCCGTTCTGGCCGAGCTGGGCCGCAAGATCGCGATGCACGTCGCGGCGGCGTCTCCGGCAGCGGCTCTGGCCGTCCATGAGGGCGAGCTGGACCAGGCTGTGGTCGAGAAAGAGCGTGAAGTGTTCGCGGGCCAGGCTCGTGAATCCGGCAAGCCCGAGCAGATAATCGAGAAGATGGTCGAAGGCCGCCTGCGCAAATTCTACGAAGAAGTCGTGCTTCTCAAGCAGGTCTTCGTGTTCGACACCGACAAGACCGTTGGCGAAGCCGTGAAAGCAGCTGAAGCCGAGGCGGGCGCCCCGATTGAACTGACCGGCTTTGTCCGCATGGTTCTGGGCGAAGGCGTCGAGAAGAAAGAAGAAGACTTCGCCGCAGAAGTCGCAGCCGTCGCCAAAGGCTAAGATTTTCGGCCCGGGCTTGTGTATACACGTCCGGGCCGGATTCCATCTGAAGACAGCATTCATGCGGAGATTGCCGTGACTGACACCGAGGACCGACCGTCAAAAACGCCTAAGGGCCCGTACAAACGGGTGCTTTTGAAGGTTTCCGGTGAAGCCCTGATGGGCGATCAGCCCTACGGCATCGACATGAACACCGCCGATCGCATCGCCCGCGAAGTGGGTGAGGCGGTTGAAGCCGGTTACGAGCTTTGCCTCGTGATCGGCGGCGGGAATATTTTTCGCGGCCTCACCGCCGCCGCCAAGGGCATGGAACGCGCCGCAGCCGACTATATGGGCATGCTGGCGACCGTGATGAACGCCCTGGCCATGCAGACCGCGCTCGAGCGCGTCGGCGTGCAAACCCGCGTCCAGTCCGCCATTCCCATGACCACGGTGTGCGAGCCCTATATCCGCCGCCGCGCCGTGCGCCATATGGAACGCGGTCGCGTGGTGATCTTTGCGGCCGGCACGGGCAATCCGTTTTTCACCACCGATACGGCGGCGGCGCTGCGCGCTGCCGAGATGGGGTGTGACGCCTTGTTCAAAGGCACCAGCGTGGATGGCGTCTATGATGATGACCCGCGCAAGAATCCGCAGGCCGAACGGTTTGAACGCCTTGACTATATCGACGTTCTGGCGCGCGATCTGAAAGTTATGGATGCATCGGCGGTGACGCTGATGCGCGACAACCAGATACCGATCGTGGTCTTCAACATTCGTGAGCAGGGCGGTCTCGCCCGGGTTCTGGATGGCGAGGGCGTCTGCACGGTCGTGGGCGGCTAAGACGCGCCCGATACATAAAGGGGAGACACGGACATGTCCGGTTTCGACATCAAAGACATCGAGCGCCGCATGGATGGCGCGATTGACTCGCTGAAGAAGGAATTCGGCGGTCTGCGCACGGGCCGCGCCAGCGCGAGCCTGCTCGACCCGATCAAGGTCGAGGCCTATGGCGCGCTGACCCCGATCAACCAGGTCGGCAATGTGTCGGTCCCCGAACCGCGCATGGTCACGATCAGCGTTTGGGACAAAACCCTGGTCGGCGCTGTGGAGAAAGCGATTCGCAATTCCTCGCTGGGTCTGAACCCGGTGTCTGAAGGCGAGACCTTGCGCATCCCGATCCCGCCGCTCAATGAAGAGCGCCGTGTCGAACTCGCCAAAACCGCCGGTTCTTATGCCGAGAATGCCCGCATCGCCGTGCGCAATGTGCGTCGCGACGGCATGGACCAGCTCAAGAAGGACGAGAAAGACGGCGAGATCAGCGAAGACCAGCACAAGAAGCTGGCGGACCAGATCCAGAAGCTGACCGATACCAAGGTCGCCGCCATTGATGCGCTGCTGAAGACCAAGCAGGAAGAAATCACTCAGGTCTGATTGGACGGGCGCTCGATCTGAGCGCCCTGTGACGGCGGGAGGGCCGTTCCCATGAGCGAGACCGAACCGTTCGGCCCGACGCCGCAGCACGTCGCCATCATCATGGATGGCAATGGACGCTGGGCGGCGTCGCGGGGCCGTCCGCGCGCCTTTGGTCATCGCAAGGGGGTTGAAGCGGTTCGTGAGGCGGTGCGCGCCGCCGGTGAACTGGGCGTGCGCCATCTCACCCTGTTCAGTTTCTCGACCGAGAACTGGAGCCGGCCCGCTGCGGAAGTGGAAGCGCTGTTCGAGCTTTTGCGCCGGTTCGTGGCGGCCGATCTGGACCGCCTTCACGCCGAGGGCGTGAGAGTGCGCGTTCTGGGGCGCCGTGAAGGTCTCAGCGAGGAGCTTCTCAAGCTCATCGAGACCGTTGAGACCCGGACAGAGGCGAATGACGCCTTCTCTCTCAACATCGCATTCAATTACGGCGGACGTGATGAGATCGTCCGCGCCGCGCGTCGCGCCGCCGTTGCGCTTGACGGGGACCTTTCCGCGCTGACCGAAGCTGATTTCGGTCAGTATCTCGATACGGCGGCTCTGCCTGATCCGGACCTCGTGATCCGGACCAGCGGCGAGTATCGAATCTCGAACTTCCTGCTCTGGCAGGCGGCTTATGCCGAGTTTGTCTTCATGGACATTCTCTGGCCCGATTTCGACAAAGCCGCTTTCCAGCGTGCGATCGCTGAATTTGCGAGTCGCGATCGCCGCTATGGCGGCGTGCGTCATGGCTGAAGACCCCTCGACCGAGCCGCCCATCAACCCGTCAAGATTGAGGCGGGGCGACCCGATGTTCTCACGCCGGGTGCTGTCGGCGCTGGTGCTGGCGCCGGTCGCGATCGGCATGATCCTCTGGGGCGGGGTGGCCTTTTCCATCTTCATCGCGGCTTTCGCCGCCGCCATGGCCTGGGAATGGGTGCGGATGTCAGATCGTGATGCGCCTCCACGCGCCTTCGCCATTGCCACGGGCACGGCGGTGGGCGGCGTGTTGCTGGCGAGTGAGCTCGAGCTTTATGGCGCAGCAGTCTGGATCGCGGCGGGCGCTCTGGCGGCCTATCTGGACCGCAAGCCGCGCGAGCGCGGTCTCGAGGCCCTGTTCGGGGTCGCCTATGTCGCGCTGGCCGCTGCAGTCCTCGCCGTACTGCGTACGGACGACATGGCCGGACTCGCCGGCATCGTCTTTCTGATCAGCGTGGTCTGGGCGGCGGACACCTTCGCCTATCTGGCCGGCTCCTGGCTGGGCGGGTGGAAGCTGCTTCCGGCCGCCAGCCCGAACAAGACCTGGTCCGGACTGGTGGCCGGGCTGGCCTTTGGCGTGATCGCCGGCGCCTTCGCCGCCTGGTGGGCCGGATGGGATCCGCGTCATGGCGCGCTTCTGGCGGCGCCCACGGCTGTGGCGGCGGTGGCGGGCGATCTGCTGATGTCGCTGGCCAAGCGTCGGTTCGGCGTCAAGGATGCGGGTACGGTGATACCCGGCCATGGCGGCGTGCTTGATCGCGTGGACGCCCTGATGATGGCCGCTTTGTTCGCCGGCGTCTGGTCCCTGTTCGGACCAGGCGGATGGCCGGGAGGAAGCGCATGAGCGCGCGGAAAGTCACAATCCTCGGCGCGACCGGATCGGTAGGGCGGGCGACGCTGGATCTGATTGAGCGCGCGCCGGAGGGCGCCTTCGAGATCGTCGCGCTGACGGCGAACACTCAGGCCGATGAGCTGGCGCAACTCGCAATCCGGACGGGCGCACGATTCTGTGCGGTCGCCGCGCCAGAAGCCGGATCGGCGCTGGAGGCGGCGCTGAAAGGCACAGCCATCCGCTCGGGCGCAGGACCTGACGCCATCTGCGAAGCGGCGCGTCTGTCTGCGGACTGGGTGATGGCGGCCATTGTGGGAGCGGCTGGCTTGCCGCCGACCCTGGAAGCGGTCAAGCGCGGCGCGGCCGTGGCCTTCGCCAACAAGGAAGCCCTTGTGTGTGCGGGCGATCTCTTCATGCGTGCGGCGCGTGACGCCGGCGCGCGCCTGTTGCCGGTGGATTCCGAGCATAACGCCATTTTCCAGGCGTTCGACGAGCGCCAGCGCGATCGCGTGCGTCGCATCATTCTTACTGCATCTGGCGGGCCCTTTCGAAGCTGGACGCTGGAGCAGATGGGGCAAGCCAGCCCCGCCCAGGCCGTCGCCCATCCGACCTGGAGCATGGGCGCAAAGATTTCCGTCGATAGCGCCACGATGATGAACAAGGGGCTCGAAATCATCGAGGCCTGTCATCTGTTCGGCTTGCCCCACAGCGATGTGGATGTGCTGGTGCATCCTGAATCCATCATCCACGGACTGGTGGAATATGCCGATGGCGGCATGCTCGCCCAGCTGGGCATGCCGGACATGCGCACCCCGATCGCACATGCCCTGGCGTGGCCGGACCGGATCGAGACGCCCGTCGAGCGCCTTGATCTGGCGCTGCTCAGTCAGCTTACTTTCGAAGCGCCTGATCCCGTGCGGTTTCCCGCCCTGGGCCTGGCGCGCGCCGCGTTCGATGCGGGCAAGGGCGCGCCGGCGATCTTCAACGCCGCCAACGAAGTGGCCGTCGCCGCCTTTCTGAATGGTCAGATTGGCTTTCTTGACATCGCCGCATGCGTTTCGGACTCTCTGGAAAGAGGGGAGAAGGATGGCGTCGCTGCGGTCGAGCCATCTGACTTTGAGACTGTGTTGGACGTAGACCGACAGGGACGCCGGTTGGCGACCGACGCAGTTAAGCAGCGATCCCGCTGAACCGGGCGTTGCGTAAGGAGACTACATGCTCGACTGGCTTGGGTCAGGAACCCTGTCCATCTTCGCCTTCATCCTTGTGATGGGCTTCGTCGTGATCATCCATGAGCTCGGTCATTACTGGGCCGGACGGATGTGCGGCGTGCATGCGGACGCCTTCTCCATGGGCTTTGGGCCGACGCTGTTTTCCCGCACCGACAGGCTGGGCACGGTCTGGAAGGTGAGCGCCCTGCCGCTGGGCGGCTTCGTGCAGTTTCGAGGCGACGCCAACGCCGCCAGCGCGCCCGACTATGAAACGCTTGAAGAGCTGCGGCGCGAGCATCCGGATCCAGACAGCGTTCTGCATTTCAAACCGGTCGGGCAACGCGCCTTCATCGTCGCAGCCGGCCCCTTGGCCAACTTCCTGCTGGCGATTGTGCTGTTCGCCATTCTGGGCGTGGTGCAGGGCGAATCCCGGCTGGAGCCGCTGGTGGGCGAAGTCATGGAGGACAGTCCCGCCCAGCAAGCCGGGTTCCAGCCCGGAGATGTGGTCGTCCGGATGGACAACACGCCCATTGAGGGCTTCACGGACATGACCGAATATGTGGTCACCCGCGCCGGGCAGCCGATCTCGGTCACCGTGGAGCGCAATGGCGAGCGGGTCTTGCTGAATGTCACGCCGGCACGGGTCATGCGCGACGACAATCTGGGCGGGGAGCGTCCGCTGGGCACGATCGGCATCCGCAGTTCGACCGAGGCGGAACGGGTGATCTATCGCCCGGCGATCTGGGAGGCGCCGATCTATGGCGTCACACGCACTGTCGATACGACCGGAACCATTGTCAGCTATCTGTCCCGTCTGGTGACCGGGCGGGCGTCAACCGAGCATATCAACGGGCCTGTCGGAATCGCGACCACGGCCGGACAGCTGGCGAACCTGGCCGTAAGCGACAATGGCGCCGCGCAACCCATCGGGCTGCTGGTCCGGCTCGAGCGACTGCTGATTGTCATGATCGCGCTGTCCGCGCTTCTGAGCGTTGGACTGGGGTTAATGAATCTTCTGCCCATTCCGGTTCTCGACGGCGGTCACCTTGTGTACTACGCCTATGAAGCTATAGCTAAACGCCCGCCGAGCCCGTCCGTTCAGGAATTGGGGTTCCGGCTGGGACTCGGCTTTATTCTGGCCATGTTCGTGGTGGCCACTTGGAATGATTTGAGTTATCTGCGCGGTCAGTTCCTGTGATGGGGGCGTCGCAGGCGAGGGACGAGGGCCTTTCATGAATGTGATCTTCAAGGGATTGGCGGCGGCGCTCCTGAGCGTCTTCTGCGCAGGTGCGAGCCTTGCGCAGGATGCGGATGTTAACCAAGGCCAGCCCGAGATTCAGGCCGAGCCGTCCGCAGAGACCCAGCAAGTCCGCCAGCAGCCGATCCTGCAGATCCTCGTGGAAGGCAATGAGCGGGTGGAAGCGGATACGATCCTGTCCTACCTGCTGATCCAGCCGGGCGACCTGCCCAATCCCCGCCTCATCAACCTGTCCATCCAGACGCTGTACAGCACGAACCTGTTCTCTGACGTCCGCGTTGCGATCGACGGAGCCTCCATGGTGCTGTTCGTGGAGGAGAACCCGATCGTCAACCGCGTGATTCTTGAAGGCAATCGCGCCATCGGCGATGACAAGATCACCGACGAGATCGAGCTTCAGGCGCGCGCCATCTTCACCCGTTCGCGCGTGCAGTCCGATGTGCAGCGCATTCTGGAAGTCTATCGTCGATCCGGTCGTTTCGCCGCCCAGGTGACGCCGCAGATCGTCGAACTGCCCCAGAACCGTGTGGATCTGGTGTTCGAGATTTCCGAAGGCCCGGTGACCGGTGTTGAGCGCATTTCCTTTGTGGGCAACGAGGCGTATTCCGACCGTCGCCTGCGCGGCGAGATCGTGACGACCGAGGCGCGCTGGTGGAAATTCTTCAGCTCGAATGACAATTACGATCCTGACCGGATCGAGTACGACCGTGAACAGCTGCGGACATTCTACAATGACCGCGGCTTTGCGGATTTCCGCGTGACCTCGGTCTCGGCGGAACTCGCGCCGGACCAGTCGGAATTCTACGTCACCTTCACCATGGATGAGGGCGAGCGTTACAATTTCGGCGAAATCGAAGTCGAAACCGAGATTTCCGATCTCAACACCGATTATCTCGAAGCGGTCCTGCCGACGCAGCCAGGCCGCCTGTACGTGGGCAGCCTGATCGAGGATGCGACCGACTCCCTGACCTTTGCGGCGGGCGCCGCCGGCTACGCCTTCGTGGATGTCAGCCCGCGCGTCTCTCTGAACCGTGAAGATCAGACCGTCGACATCACCTTCGTTATCGAGGAAAGCCCGCGGGTCTACATCGAGCGCATCGACATCATCGGCAACACCCGGACCCTGGATCGCGTCATCCGTCGTGAGCTGGACCTTGTGGAGGGCGACGCCTTCAACCAGGCGCTGGTGAACGTGTCGCGCTCCCGCGTGGGACAGCTGGGCTTCTTTGAGGATGTGGAAGTCGAGCCGGTGCAAGGCAGCGCGCCTGATCGCGCCCAGGTCCAGGTTCGGGTGACCGAACAGCCTACGGGCGAACTGGCCTTCGGCGCCGGTTTCTCCTCGACGGATTCCTTCCTGGTCGACTTCTCGATTTCGGAACGCAATCTGCGCGGTCGGGGGCAGTTCCTGCGCCTGCGGGTCTCCACCAGCTCGCGCCAGCAACAGATCGATATCCGCTTCACCGAGCCGCGTTTCCTGGACCGGAATCTGGCGGCGGGTTTTGACCTGTTCCGCGTCCGGTCCGACTTCTCGCGCGAGGCGTCGTTTGAAACCGAATCCACCGGTTTCACCCTGCGTGCAGGCTTCCCGCTCACGCGCGCCGTGCAGGCTGGCGTGAACTACACCCTGCGGACGGACGATGTGCGCACCTATTCGGGTGTGTCGGAATCCATCCAGCGCGCCGCCGGCTCCCGCATCACCTCTCTGATGGGCTATTCGCTGCGCTGGAACCGCACGGACGATTTCCGTGAACCGACTCGCGGCTTCCAGCTGAGCTTCAACCAGGACTTCGCAGGCTTTGGCGGTGATGTGCGCTATGTGCGTTCGGAACTGCAGGGCGGCATCTATCGCAGCGTCTGGCGCGACCGCCTGGTCTTCAGCGCTACGGGTTCGACGGGCTATCTCTTCTCCTGGGGCGGGGATACCGCGCGGATCAACGACCGCTTCTTCAAGGGCGGCAATTCCTTCCGCGGTTTTGAAACCGCCGGCATTGGCCCGCGCGTGGTCCAGCGTCGTGCGGAAGCGCTCGAGGATGGTGATGAATTCGTCTCGGGCGACGCCCTGGGCGGCAATTTCTACGCCATTGGCGCATTTGAAATGGGCTTCCCGCTGGGCCTGCCGGAGCAATACGGCATCCGGGGCAGCCTGTTCACCGAATTCGGCACGGTCGGTCTTCTGCCTGACGAGGACCAGATTGCCGATGATGGCTCGGATACGGCCATCTACACTGTCGACGACCTTGCGCTGCGCGCATCGGCCGGGATGAGCATCTTCTGGGATTCTCCCTTCGGCCCGGTGCGGTTTGACCTGGCGCATGCCTTCATCAAGGAAGATTACGACCAAGGGGCGTTCTTCCGCTTCAGCACTCGAACGGGGTTCTAGACTCATGAAACGTCAGTTTTTCGCCGCCATGCGCCCGCTGCGCATGCTTTCAGCCGCGCTGGTCCTGAGCCTCGGCTTCAGCGCCGCGAGCTACGCCCAGAGCGTGCTGGTCATGAACGAACAGCGCATCCTGCGTGAAAGCGCGGTCGGTCAGCACATCGCTACCCGCCTGGAGGCCATCGGCCAGGAAATCCAGGCTGAGCTCGAGCCGCAACAGGCTGCGATCCAGTCCGAAAGCGAAGCGCTGAACGCCGAGCTCTCCGCGCTGTCTGAAGACGCGATCCGTCAGCGCCCGGACCTGGCGGCCCGCTATGAAAGCCTGCAACGCGACGCCGCGACCTTCGAGCAGACCCGCCGTCTTCGCGGTCAGGAGCTGGCGGCCACCGAGCAGCAGGCCATGCGCCCGGTGCTGCCCGTGCTGCAGGAAGTGCTGCAGGAGATCGTCAACGAGCGCAATGCGGACGTTCTGATTGACCGCTCCGCGATCGTGTACGCTCGCGACTCCGTGGACATCACCCAGTCCGCCATCGAGCGCCTGAACCAGCGCATCACCACCACGCCGGTGAACCGCGTTCGCGTGCCGACCCAGCAAGCTCAGCAACAGCAGCAATAAGGTTGGTCTGACATGGGGGCCGACCCGCGATTTTTTGAGCGGCTCGGTCCGCTCAAGGCTTCCGACATCGCCGCGCTTATCGGATCTGATCTGATAGGCGACGGCGATGTCGCTGTTTCTGACGTGTCCACGCCGGACTCCGCCGGAGAGGGCGATCTCATCTTCCTGGCGGGCAAGGCGCCGCCGGAAACACCGCCCATGGCCGGAGTGGCGATCGTGCCGGACGCCAGCTGGGCGGAGGCGCTGCCCCATTGTCAGGCTGTCCTTGTGCACCGGGTGACCCGCGCTGGATTCGCCAAGGCCGCAGCCCGCCTTCTGGCGCCCCGGTTTCATGACGGCCCGGACTTCATCCATCCGACAGCGACCATCGCAAACAGCGCGCGTCTCGCGCCCGGCGTCATCGTCGGTCCCGATGCGGTGATCGGCGAGAACGCCCGCATCGAGGCCGGCGCCATCATCGGTCCGGGCGTGGTCATCGGAGATCACGCCCGAATTGGCGTGCGCGCGAATGTCCAGTGCGCCCTGGTCGGCGCGCGCTGCGAGATTTCCGCCGGGGCGGTTGTGGGCGAAGCGGGCTTTGGTCTGGCCTATGAGAATGGCGAGGTCTTCACCTTGCCGCATCTCGGTCGCGTGATCATCGAGGATGAGGCGACGCTCGGCGCGAATGCGACCGTGGATCGCGGCATGCTCAAGGACACCCGCATCGGCAAGGGCGCGCGCATCGATAATCTGTGCCATATCGCGCATAATGTGGATGTGGGCGAGTATGCTGTCATGGCTGCTTTCGCCGGCATTTCAGGCAGCACGGTCATTGGCGCCGGCGCCCAGTTTGGCGGTCGGGTCGGCGTGGCGGACCACCTGAAGATCGGGCAGGGCGCCCGCCTTGCGGCGGACGCGGCCGTCATGAAGGACGTGCCCGCAGGTGAGACCTGGGCGGGTTCGCCGGCCCAGCCGATTCAGAGTTTCATGCGCGAAACGGCCTGGCTGCGCCGCGCAGTGAGCCGCAAATCCAAACCCGAGCGCAAAAAGGAAGACTGATGAGTGATCTTGAGACCGCGATCGGGCCCGACGAAATCCTGCGCCGCTTGCCGCACCGCTATCCCTTTCTGCTGGTGGACCGCGCTGAGCGCTATGTGCCAGGCGAGTCCATTGTCGGTTTCAAATGCGTGTCTGCCGCCGAGCCGCATTTTCAGGGGCATTTTCCTGAAAACCCGGTGATGCCGGGCGTCCTGATCATCGAGGCGATGGCCCAGACCGGCGCGATCCTGATGTCCAAGACGCTTGATGCGGATATTTCCAATACGCTGATCTATTTCATGGGTGTGGAGCAGGCGAAGTTCCGGCGCCCCGTGCGCCCTGGCGACGTGCTTGAAATGCCGGTCGAAGTCACCGCCAATCGCCGCGGCGTTTTCAAGTTCAAGGGCGAGGCGCGCGTGAATGGCGTGAGATGCGCGGACGCGACCTTCTCGGCCACGTCTGCGCCGCGCGAAGCCTGACGGAGTTCACATGACCACCAGTATTCACCCGACCGCCATCGTGGACGAGAGCGCCCGCCTGGGCGAAGGCGTCGAGATCGGTCCGTATTGCGTTGTCGGTCCGAACGTTCAGATCGGAGACCGCACGCGACTGCATTCCCATGTCAGCCTGAACGGCAATCTGGAAGTTGGCGCGGATTGCAAGATCCACCCCTTTGTCGCACTTGGCGAGCCGCCCCAGGACTTCAAGTTCAAGGGCGGCGATGTGCGTCTGATCATCGGTGACAACAACACCCTGCGCGAGCACGTGACCATGCATATGGGCACGGAAGGCGCGAAGGGGATCACCAAGGTCGGTTCAAACAACTTCTTCATGGTCGGCGCGCACGTCGCCCATGACTGCACCGTCGGCAACCATGTTGTGTTCGCCAACAACGCCACGCTGGGCGGGGATTCCTCGGTCGCCGACTATGTGATCATGGGCGGCCTCTCGGCGCTGCACCAGCAGTGCCGGATCGGCAAATACGCCTTCATCGGCGGCGGAGCGCCGGTGACAGGCGATGTCATCCCCTATGGCATGGTGGACAATCTGGGCGCGCTGGCCGGGCTGAACCTTGTGGGTCTCAAGCGCCGCGGCTTCTCGCGGGACGCCATCCACGATCTGCGCGCCGCCTATCGTCTGGTCTTCGCCAATGAAGGCGCGTTCCACGAACGGGTCGAGGATGCGGCGCGACTGTTCGAGAACCGGCCGGAAGTCATGGACATCGTCGAGTTCATCCGCACGCCGGCCAAGCGCCCGCTCTGCTCGCCGGAAGGGCGCTAGGTGTGGCGGTCTACCAGCGTCTCGGGCTGATCGCCGGGGGCGGGGATCTGCCCGTCTACGTGGCGCGTGCGGCGCAGACAGGCGATCGACTGGCCTGCGTGATCGCTCTCAAGGGGTTCGCCGATCCCACGCGCTATGACAGCCCGGTCATTCGCGGCATCGCCCAGCTGGGACAGGTGGTGAAGGATCTGCGTCAGGCCGATTGCGACGCCGTCTGCTTTGCCGGCATTGTGACGCGGCCGGATTTCTCGGCGCTGAAACCCGATCTCAAGGGCATGGCCTTCCTGCCTCAGGCGCTGGCAGCAGCGGCGCGTGGCGATGACGCTCTGTTGAGGGTGATCGTGGGCTTCTTTGAAAAAGAGGGTTTCACGGTGATTGGCGCCAATGACATCGCAGACGAGCTTCTGGTGGAGCCCGGGCTGATCGGCTCGATCAGACCTGACGCCATTGCCGAGGCTGATGCCAAGAAGGCGTTGCATGTCGCGGGCGTTACGGGCGCTGAGGATATCGGGCAAGGGGCCGTGGTCTGCAAGGGGCTGGTGCTGGCCGTTGAGGCGCAGGAAGGCACCGATCAGATGCTGGCCCGGGTCGCACGCCTGCCGGCCGAATTGCGGGGCGATGAGCTCAACCGCTCGGGAGTACTCGCCAAGCGACCCAAGCCGGGTCAGGAGCGCCGCATTGATCTGCCGGTCATCGGCGTGTCGACCGTGCAGGGCGCGGCCAGGGCCGGGCTGGCCGGCATCGTGATCCCGGCGGGCGGCGCAATGGTGCTGGGCCGCGCAGCGGTCGGTCAGGCGGCTGACGCGGCGGGCCTGGCGGTATGGGCTGTAGAGATGGATGGGCCAGCGGATGACGCAAACGCCTGAAACCCCATCAGATCTGGCGAGAGCACCGCGGATCTTCCTCGTCGCTGCAGAGCCATCCGGTGATGCGCTCGCGGGCGATCTCATGGACGCGCTGCGCGCGCTTCGACCGGATGTGGAAATCGCAGGAGTCGGAGGCCCGGAAATGGCCAGACGCGGCGCACTCTCGCCCTTTGATATTTCAGAGCTTTCGGTCTTTGGCCTGTTTGATGGGCTGAAGATCATCAACCTCGTTCATCAACGCGCGCAGGAAACCGCAGACGCCGCAAAAGCCTTTAAGGCCGACGCCGTCATTCTCATCGATTCCTGGGGGTTCATGCTACGCGCGGCCTGGAAACTGCGTGAGGTCCTGCCTGACACGCCGCTGATCAAGTACGTCGCGCCGCAGGTCTTCGCCGCCCGACGGGAGCGCGCCAAGGTGGCGGCTGACACCTTTGATCATTTGCTGGCGATCCATCCCTTTGACGCGCCCTATTTCACCGAGCACGGCATGGATGTGACCTTTGTGGGCAATCCGGCGCTGGAGCGCGATCTCAGCGGTGACGGGCCCGCCTTCCGGGCGCGCCATGGGGTTGCAGAGACGGATCCGCTTCTTCTCATTCTCTTTGGCAGCCGCAAGTCCGAGCTCACGCGTCTGTTCCCGCGCTTCGCCGACGCGGTGAAACGACTGAAAGCCGACCGCCCGGGCCTGAAATTCGTCACCCCGCTCGCATCCTCCATCGCGGCTCAGGCGCAGGAGATGATTGCAGCGGAGACGGCCTTTGCGGATCTGATCGTGGTCGAGAGTGATGAGCGGCGAGACGCCTTCCATGCCGCCGATGCGGCGCTGGCCTGCTCGGGCACCGTAACGCTGGAACTGGCGAGGTTGGGCGTGCCGACCGTGGCGGCCTACCGGCTGGGCTGGCTCGCCTGGGCGGCGGCGCGGTTCTTCCTGATGAAATCGAAATACATTTCGCTCGCCAATATTGCGGCGGATGAAATGCTGATCCCCGAACATGTCCAGACCCGGTGCCGCGGGGACGTGCTGGCGCAAAGCGTCGGCGAGTTGCTGGATGACGCTGGACGCCGGGCCGATGTGTCCAAACGGTTGCGTGAGGTCACCGAGCACATGCGCGGCGCTGGCGGCTCGCCTTCGGCCAACGCCGCTCAAGCGATACTGGGCCTCGTAACTTCCTGACTTGTTTGCCCAACTCCCATGACAGAAGCAATGCATTGCATAACGTAGCATATATGCTACGTTATGCTTTGTATTAAGGAGGAAGTCATGTCAGTACGCGGTCCCTTGCACGCCTTTCATATCGCTGATGCGGATGATGATCCGCAAAAGGCGAAGAACTGGGCGTCAGTGTCCAAGCGCCGGACGCTGGTCATTTGCATCATGGTGTTGATGGGGGTGATCGCGCTTGCGCTTGGCGTGGTGCTCGACGGCGTCGCCGGAGTGCTGACAGAGGGTGAGGGCCTGACGACCTCTGTCACCACCCTGTCGCCGCTATTGTTCGTCTTCGTGTTTCTCGCGATGCGGCTTGATCGCAACCTGTTTCTGGCGAGCCGCCCGGCCTTTTCCTTGCCCGGTGAACCCCATGACGAACGTCAGCAGGCTTTGGTGAGCATGGCCACGCGACGGGGCTTGAAGCTGGCCCTCATCGTGCTCGTGCTGATCACGGCCGTGGGTGTGAGCCCGCTGCCGGCCGCTTACGTCCTGTCCGTGGGGGTTGTCGGCGTCTCGCTCGTTATCGCCGGGCCGCAACTGATCCTGGCCTGGGCCTTGCGCCCGTCCGACTTTGACTTTGACGGTCTGGAGGACGAGGACAGTGATGGCTGAGCCTGTGAATTTCCAGAACCGTGTGAAGACCTATCGCGTGGATCGCGGTCTTTCCCGACAGGAGCTCGCCACACGGGTGCAAGTCCATCCCCAAACGATCGGGGCGATCGAGCGGGGTCAGTTCAATCCCACCATCGAAGTGGCGTTGAGGCTGTCAGAAACGCTGGGCGTGGGGCTGGACGCTCTGTTTTCCCGACAGGGTTTCGGCCCCCTGCAAAGCTGATGTTCAGACAAAAGAAAACCGGCGAAGCACTTGCTTCGCCGGTTCTTTTTGGTTCGGGCTTGAGAAGCGTCTAGCGCTTGTCGATCGCCACGAAATCGCGCTGCGTCGCGCCGGTGAAGGCCTGACGCGGACGACCGATCTTCTGGCTCGGATCCTCGATCATTTCCGACCATTGCGCGATCCAGCCGACGGTGCGGGCCAGGGCGAACAGCACGGTGAACATCTCGGTCGGGAAGCCCATCGCCTTCAGGGTGATGCCCGAATAGAAGTCGATGTTCGGATAGAGCTTCTTCTCGACGAAGTACTCGTCCTCAAGCGCGATCTTCTCCAGCTCCATGGCGACAGCCAGCAGCGGATCATTGCGCACGCCCAGCTCGTCAAGCACGGCGTGGCAGGTCTCGCGCATCACCTTGGCGCGCGGGTCATAGTTCTTGTACACGCGGTGACCAAAGCCCATCAGACGGAACGGATCGTTCTTGTCTTTGGCTTTCGCGACATATTCGGGGATATTGTCCACCGAGCCGATCTCACGCAGCATGTTCAGAGCCGCTTCGTTCGCGCCGCCATGGGCCGGGCCCCACAGCGAGGCGATGCCGGCTGCGATGCAGGCGAACGGATTGGCGCCCGAAGAGCCGGCCAGACGCACGGTCGAGGTCGACGCGTTCTGTTCGTGGTCGGCGTGCAGGGTGAAGATCTTGTCCATGGCGCGGGCGAGGGTCGGGGACACCTCGTATTTTTCCGCCGGGACAGCAAAGCACATCTGCAGGAAGTTCGACGCATAGTCGAGATCGTTCTGCGGCGCCACGAAGGGCTGGCCGATGTGGTATTTGTAGGCGCGCGCCGCGATGGTCGGCATCTTGGCGATCATGCGGTGGGACGCGATCAGGCGGGCCTGCGGGTCATTGACGTCCGTGGAGTCATGATAGAAGGCCGACAGCGCGCCAACCGTTCCGACCATGATCGCCATCGGGTGGGCGTCACGGCGGAAGCCGCGGAAGAACTGGTCGAACTGGTCATGCAGCATGGTGTGGCGGCGGATCGTCCAGTCAAACTCTTCGAGTTCCTTGGCGTTCGGCAGCTCACCGTTTTGCAGCAGATAGGCCACTTCGATGAAGCTGGCGTTGTCGGCCAGCTGATCGATCGGATAACCGCGATACAGAAGCGTGCCTTCATCGCCATCGATATAGGTGATCTGGCTTTCGCATGACGCGGTGGAGGTGAAGCCGGGGTCAAAGGTGAAAACGCCCGCATTCTTGTACAGCGCGCGGATGTCGATCACGTCCGGACCCAGCGAGCCGCCATACACAGGCAGGTCATAGGTCTCGCCATTAATCGACAGTTGCGCGGAACCTTTCGGTTGAATCTTGTTTTCCATATCTCCAACCCCTTTTGTGTGGGTCATGACGGACGCGGCCTGAATAGGGGCGCGGCCTAGTCCATCACGTCATTGAGCCGATCCAGAACCTCATCGCGTCCCAGAACAGCCAGTACGAAACTCATGTCCGGCGCTGGCGCGCCGCCGGTGAGGGCCGCTCGAAGCGGTTGACCCACCTTGCCGAAGCCAACCTCCTCAGCCTCTGCGAAAGCGTTAAGCACATCGCCCAAAGCCGCCTCGGTCCAGTCCGGCGTATCCCTTAGCACGTCCGCAAGACGCGACAGCCGCGCCCGGGCGTCATCATTGATCGCCTTGGCGGACTTGCCCGTCAGTTCGATCGGGCGCGGACGAATAAGGAAATAGGTTTGATCCTCCAGCTCTGCGAGGGTCGCCGCGCGTTCTTTCAGCACTTTCATCGCTGAAGAAACCCAGACTTTCGCCTGATCATCAAGACGCAGATCGTCGCGGCCTTGAAGGCGGTCCCAGAGCAGATCCGTCAGACGCGCATCCTCGGCGCGTTTCATATGCCAGGCGTTCACGCTCGACATCTTGTCAAAATCGAGCCGCGCCGGGGCCTTGCCCAGACCCTTGAGGTCGAAGGCCGCGGCCATCTCGGCGTCGGTGAAATATTCCTGATCGCCCTTGGACCAGCCCAGCCGCAGCAGATAATTGCGCAGGCCTTCGGGCAGATAGCCCATATCGCGATAGGCTTCGACGCCCAGTGCGCCATGGCGCTTGGACAGCTTCTTGCCATCGGGCCCATGGATCAGCGGGATGTGGGCAAAGACCGGAATCTCCCATCCCATCGCCTGATAGATCTGGGTCTGACGACCCGCATTGGTCAGGTGATCATCGCCGCGGATGATGTGGGTGACGCCCATATCGTGGTCATCGACGACCACGGCGAGATTATAGGTCGGGTTGCCGTCACCGCGCAGCAGTACGAGATCGTCAAACTCCTTGGCGCCCCAGCGCACCTGACCCTGAACCGCATCCTCGATCACGGTGTCGGTATCGGCGGCGCGGAAGCGGACGACGAAAGGCGTATCGGCGGGCGCTTCAGAGGCGTCGCGATCCCGCCAGGGCGAGCGCAGGGCGCGGCCCTCGGCGAAGGCCTGTTCGCGCAGGGCCTCGGTTTCTTCCGGGGTGCAATAGCAGCGAAAGGCGGCGCCTTTTTCGATCAGGGCGTCCACGACGTCACGGTGACGGTCGGCGCGGGCGAATTGCGAGACCGCCTCGCCATCCCATTTCAGACCCAGCCAGCTCAGCCCGTCTAGAATCGCCTGAACGGTCTCGTCGGTCGAACGCGCGCGGTCGGTATCCTCGATACGAAGCTTGAATTCGCCGCCATTCGCCTGGGCGAACAGGGCGTTGAACAGCGCCGTACGCGCGCCGCCGATATGCAGATAGCCGGTCGGTGAGGGCGCGAAACGCGTGATGATTTTCATGGTGTCTTGCAATTGCGAATTCATGCTGCAGTGCGAAGGGAGGTGCTCTTTAGCACGCCAAACCGTCTCCGTCATAGCCTCCGCCTGATGTTCACGCCATGATGAAGGTGTGAAATCGCTAAAGTTTCCACTCCTGGGGGAATTCCCGGCCTTGCGTCGAGCCGTAGCGGCTGGACTGGGCGGGCCATTGGCGCTCACTTCACCTGATCCCTATCGTCTGATCCTGTGGGCTCCGGTCGCGCTGGCGATTGGAGCGGCCGCCTATTTCTCCTGGCCCTCCGAGCCTGGATTGGCGCCTGTTCATGCCGGACTGGGCCTGAGCCTGTCGGCGGCGGCGCTATGGGGCGCGCGCCGGGACGCAGTCACCCTTTATGCGATGGTGCTGATGTTGGGCCTGACTGCCGGTTTCGCTTTGGCGCGCGAGAGGGCCCACGCCTTGGGGGCGCCGAACCTTGAGGCCTTTCAGTCCGAGCGCAGCGCTCAGATCACAGGCTGGATCGAGCGGGTTGAGCGAATGGAGGGTCGTGCGCGTCTTGTGATCCGGGTTCATACGCTGGGACATGCCGATACGCCGCCTTACAGGGTCCGCATCCGCGCCGGACTGGACGGTTTCGAGCCTGGCGACGCGATTCAGGTGCGCGCCCGGCTCGCACGGCCGTCTGCACCTGTGGCGGCGGGCGGCTATGATCCGGCGCGTGCGGCCTGGTTCGATCAGATCGGTTTGACGGGCTACGCGATTTCAGATCTGGAGCGCGCCGTGATCGGGGCGTCTGCGCCTCCTGGCCTGATCCTGGCGCGTTTCCGGTGGCGCTTGTCCGAGCACTTGCAGTCCCGCACAGACCCGCGCACCGGTGCAGTCGCCGCCGCATTGCTGACTGGCGAGCGCGCCCGGGTCAGCCGCGAGGACGCCGAAGCGCTGCGCCTGTCAGGGCTCGGCCATATTCTCGCGATCTCCGGCCTTCACATGGCGCTGTTCGCGGGCGGAGCCTATTGGTTGATCCGTCTGGGGTTTGCTATGTGGGAGCCTTGGGCGCGCGCCCATGACCCGCGAAAACCCGCCGCCCTTGGCGCGCTGATCGCGGCGAGCCTCTATCTGGTCATCTCGGGCGCCGCGGTCTCTACGCAGCGCGCCTACATCATGGCGTTCGTGGTGTTGATGGGCGTCCTGTTTGACCGTCAGGCCTTCTCCATGCGCTCACTGGCGCTGGCGGCGATTCTGATCCTGCTCATCGCGCCAGAAAGCGTTATCGAGCCGGGCTTCCAGATGAGCTTCTCGGCTGTGGCGGCCCTGATCGCTAGCTTTGACGCCTATAAGCGCTGGCGGCCCGAAGGCGGCTTCTCGACTTCGCTTATCGGCAAGGTGAAGGATGCGCTCGCCGGGCTCAGCGCCACCTCCCTCATTGCCGGGGCGGCGACAGGCGCGTTCGCCGTTTTCCATTTCCAGCGCATGGCCGCCTATGGGCTCATCGCCAATCTGCTGGCCATGCCGGTTTTCACCTTCTGGGTCATGCCCGCTGGCGGCGCGGCGCTTGTCTTCTCGCCTCTGGGACTGGAGCGGCCCTTTCTCTGGCTCATGGATCAGGGGCTGAGGCGGGTGCTCGACATCGCCTACTGGGCGTCATCTCTGGACGGCGCCGTGGTGGGGGCGAACGCTGCGGACCCGGCGCTGGTGGCGCTCTACGGGCTGGGCTTTGCGTGTCTGGTGATCGGGCTCGGATGGATGCGGGTGACCGGAGGCGCGCTGATTGCGATCGCGATCGGCCTGTTCATGGTCCAGACCCCGCCCCAGATGATGATCACCGATGGCGGCGTGGTGCTGGCGCGTTTTGAAGGCGGGGGCGAGGAGTTCGCGGTCTCGGACCGAAGGCGCGGTCGCTTTGATGCGCGCGTCTTCCTGCAGCGCGCAGGCGTCAGCAGCACACCCGAACGCGCGGCGCTCCGCTGTGACACTCTGGGCTGTACCGGTCGAACGGCCGAGGGATTGCTGCTGGCTGTCACAGGATCTGCGGAATCACTGGAGTCGGATTGTGCCTACGCGGATCTGATCGTGTTTGACGGCGAGGTCTCCGCGTGGCGCAAGCGAAGATGCCGGGCGCTGGTGCTGGATGACGCCGCCCGCGCCGAATTGGGCGGAATGGAGTTCTGGGTTCAGGACGGGCAGGTCGTGCGCATGCGCAGCGCTCAGGCGATGCGGCGGGAACGCTTGTGGGGGAGAGGGTCTGAAACCTGATCGCTAGAGCGCTTGCAGGCCGCGTTGCTCCATGCGCCAGAGCAGGGCGTCAACCCGGTCCTGGCCAAAGAAGGGTTCGCCCTCAAAGACCATCAAAGGCACGCCCCAATGGCCGGCGGCGTCCTGGTTGGCTTCATTCTCGATGATCTGCCTGTCGATGCGGTCAGACTGCGCATCGGATTCGGCATTGAGCCAGTCCGCATCCAGTCCGGCCGTGCTGGCGGCGTCATCCAGGGCGCCGTCATCGGTCCAGGGGGTGTTGAACCCGGCGCTGGTTCCGCCCCAGATCCGGCGGCTGGCGGCGGCGATATAGGCGAGCCCATCGCCGGCTTCAGCGGCGAGAACGCCCAGACGATTGAGATAGGCGATACGCGGCTGATCGGCCGCGATCTTCAGGGTCGCGAGATCCTGAACAATGGGATCGGGTGAGGGCGCAGAGATGGGCAGCCCCAGACGCTCCGCCTCGCGCGCCACGTCGATGAGGACATAATGGATCCACCGCGGATCGCGCTCTTCAAAGAAGTGCGGACTCCTGACGGCCAACGGACGAACGATGCGGACATCCACCGTGAAGGCGTACCGCTCCCGCAGCTCAAGAAGTCGTTGCGCGGCGATATAGCTGTAGGGGCTTCGGAAGGACCAGTAGAGGTCAAGGCTGAGCGGTGCGGCGTCGGTCATGAGTCTGGCGTCCTCAAAAGGGTGCGCCAGACTATCCTCGCTCGATCAGCGCGCCTAGTGATAGCGGCGGATGAGGCCCACGAGACGCCCCTGAACCTTCACCTCGTTCGGGCCGAAGATACGGGTCTCATAGGCGGGGTTCGCCGCTTCGAGCGCAATCGAGCCGCCCTTCTTGCGCAGCTTCTTCAATGTGGCTTCCTCGTCATGGACGAGGGCGACCACGATGTCGCCGGTATTGGCGGTGTCGCCGCGCTTGATGATCACAAGGTCGCCATCCAGGATTCCGGCCTCGATCATGGAATCGCCGTGCACTTCCAGCGCGAAGTGCTCGCCGCCCGAAATCATCTCGGCGGGAACGGGCAGGCGATCGGTTTCATGCTGGATCGCCTCGATGGGCACGCCCGCAGCGATCCGGCCGAGAACCGGCACTTCCACGCCATGGCTGCGCTCGTCAGAGGCGCTGGATCCGAAGTCCGCGCTGACGACGTTGGTCTTCAAGGGGGCGGGCGAATTGCCGGACCCGCCCTGGGGCAGCTTGAGCACTTCCAGCGCGCGGGCGCGATGAGCGAGGCGGCGGATGAAGCCGCGTTCCTCGAGCGCCGAGACCAGACGGTGAACGCCGGATTTGGAGGCGAGGTTCAGCGCCTCCTTCATTTCATCAAAGGAAGGCGATACGCCGTCTTCGGACAGACGCTTGTTGATGTAGAGCAAAAGCTCGTGCTGCTTTTTGGTCAGCATGATCGCCTCTTGGAACAAAATAGAAACTCTAGAAGTGTTCTATGCATGTTCCATCTTAACGTCAAGTGAAGGCCCAGCGTCAGGCGCGCCCCATGAGGGTGCGCGTCGCCAACGTCACATCCTCCTGCCGCATCAGGCTTTCGCCCACCAGCAGAGCCTTGGCGCCAGCCTCCTGCAAACGCACCGCGTCGTCACGGATGAAAATGCCGCTTTCGGCCACCAGAACGCGATCATCGCCCACAATGGGAGCAAGGGTTTCAAAGGTTTCCAGGCTGGTTTCAAAGGTGCGAAGATTGCGGTTGTTCACCCCCACGAGCGGGCTCGGCAGGGCGAGGGCGCGCTTCATTTCGTCCGCGTCGTGCACCTCGACGAGGGCATCCATGCCCCATTTGAACGCTTCCTCGATCAGGTCCGCGGCGAGGGAATCATCCACGCTCGCGAGAATCACCAGAATGCAGTCCGCACCCAGCGCCCGTGATTCGGCCACTTGCCACCGATCATAGAGAAAGTCCTTGCGCAGGACGGGCAGGTCGACCGCCGCGCGGGCGGCGATGAGATAATCGTCATGGCCCTGAAAGCTCGGCGCGTCGGTCAGCACGGACAGGCAGCTTGCGCCGCCGTCCTCATAGGCCTTGGCGAGTACCGGCGGATTGAAGTCCGCCCGGATCAGGCCTTTCGAGGGGCTGGCTTTCTTCACTTCCGCGATCAGGCCCAGACCGTTCGCGTTCGCATCGCGTTCCAGCGCCGCCTTGAAGCCGCGGACTGGGCTGGCGTCCTGCGCCCGCTCGCACACCGCTTCATAAGAGAGGCGGGCTTTGCGCTCGGCGACATCGGCGCGCTTGTAGGCTTCGATACGGGTGAGGACATCGCTCATGGGAGACTCTTCAGGCTGGGTCAGGCGTTGCTGGCGCGAACAAGCGCGTCGAGAGCGGATTGCGCGCGGCCCTCATCAATAGCGCTGGCGGCGAGCGCCGCGCCGGATTTCAGATCATCGGCGAGCCCCGCGAGTTTCAGCGCCGCCGCAGCGTTCAGAAGCACGATATCGCGATAGGGGCCTTTTGCGCCCTTGAGCAGATCGCGGATCGCCTGGGCGTTCTCTTCAGGCTCACCCCCCTTGAGATCTTCAAGACCTGCGCGGGGCAGACCGGCGTCTTCGGGTATGGTCTCGTATTCGCGGATGGCGCCATCGGGGAAGAGCTCTGCCACATGGCTGACGCCCGTGGTGGTGATCTCATCCAGCCCGTCCTCGCCGTGCACGATCATGGCCGCTTCCGCGCCGAGCCCCCGCAGGGCTTCAGCCATGGGAACCAGCCATTTGCGATCAAACACGCCCAGCAGCTGACGTTTTGCACCCGCCGGATTGGAGAGCGGACCGAGCAGGTTGAAGATCGTGCGCACGCCCAGGATCTTGCGCGCCGGCCCCACATGGCGCACCGCGCCGTGATGGGCCTGCGCGAAGAGAAAGCCCACCCGGGCTTCAGACAAGGCCGCTTCCACCTGCGCCGGGCTGGCGAACAGGTTCACGCCCAGACTTTCGAGCACTTCAGCGGAGCCGGATTTGGAGGAGGCGGCCTTGTTGCCATGCTTGGCGACAACCGCGCCTGCGCCCGCAGCGACCAGAGCGGCGGCGGTCGAGATGTTCCACGTGCCCCGCGCATCCCCGCCCGTGCCGCAGGTGTCTATGGCGGTTGCGGGCGCCTTTACGGGCGTCATGCGAGCGCGCATCGCCTTTGCGCCGATCATCAGGGCTTGCGGGCTTTCTCCAAGCGCGGTCAGCGCCAGCAGGAAGCCGCCAATCTCGACCGGATCAGCCTGACCTTCCATCAGGGCGTCAAACGCAGCCTCAAGCGCAGGCGCCTCCGGCTCCTGTCCCTGAGCGAGGGCGTGAATGGCGGGACGCATGCGGCTCATGCCGCCTGCTCCGACGCCATACCCGCCAGACGCAGGAAATTGCCGATCAGGGCATGGCCGTGTTCAGAGGCGATGGATTCGGGGTGGAACTGCACGCCATGAATGGGACGGGTCTTGTGCATCAGTCCCATGATCTCGCCATCGGCTGTATGGGCGTTGGCGACAAGCTCGGTGCCGTCGGGCAGATCAACGGCGAGCGAATGATAGCGCGTGGCGTTATAGGGCGAGGGCAGGCCCTCGAACACGCCGGTGCCGTCATGTTCGATCGGGCTGGTCTTGCCATGCATGATGGCCTTGGCTTGAACCACCTTGCCGCCAAACACCTGACCAATGGACTGGAACCCCAGGCAGACGCCGAAGATCGGCAGGTCTTTCGGGGCCGTCTTGATCAGGTCCAGACAGATGCCCGCCCGATCCGGATCACACGGGCCGGGGCTGATCAGAATGCCCTTGGGATCAAGCGCCAGCGCTTCGGCGGCGCTCATGGCGTCATTGCGGATGACGCGCGTCGGCGCCCCCAGCTCCTGGACATAGTGGACCAGGTTGAAGGTGAAGCTGTCATAATTGTCGATGATCAACAGCATGGGCGGCTCGCGCATCGGTGAAATGAGCTGTGGAACTTAAGCAAGCCCGTGCGCGCCGCCAACCGCGACTCGCTGTAAATACGCTTTGATGATGCGAACTGCTTCATATGCGCCGCACCTGGGTTCGGCTCTGGCCGCTGGCTTCATGCTGGTCGCAGCGCTCGCCTATAATCTGGGCGCGCAGTCAGGTGAGCCTGAAGCGGTCGCGTCCGAGATCGGCGTGGCGTCTGAAACCGGATCGGCATTCTGGCCCGGCGTTATCCGTGTCGAGGCGACGCAGCGGATTGAAGCGGAGGTTTCGCTTCGCGGGGAAGAACCCATCCCGGTCATCGAGTCTCCGACCCCTGTCGCAGCGCCGATGCTGACCCCGCGTCGTCCGCAACTGGCGATCATCATGGATGATGTGGGGCTGGATGTGGCGGCGGCTGAGCAATTGCTGGCGCTGGACGCACCGCTGACCCTCTCGATCCTGCCCTATGCGGAGGCCGCGCCCGTGATCGCCCGCCGAGCGGCGGATGCGGGGCGTGAAGTCTTCGTGCATCTGCCCATGGAGCCGGTTGGCGTGGAGGATCCGGGTCCGTACGCGCTGACGGAATTCCAGAGTGCGGACGAAATGTCCTCTCGCATACGCTGGGCCTTCTCGCGCGTGCCGGGAGCGACAGGCTTCAACAACCATATGGGCAGCCGTCTGACATCGGACCGCCGCGCCATGGACGCTTTGTTCACAGCGGGGGCATTTCCCTCACAGCTGATCTTTGTGGATTCCCTGACCCATCCCCGCTCGCAGGCGGCGCGCTCTGCCCGGGCTGCGGGCCTCAACGCGCTGACGCGGGATGTGTTTCTGGATCATGCGCCTGATGAAGCCTCGGTCAGCGCCCAGCTCAATCTTGCACTCGCTCTCGCGCTTCAGAACGGTCAGGCGATCGCCATTGGCCATCCAAGGCCGCAGACCCTGGCCGTGCTCGCCGACCTGACGCGTCGCGCCGAGGCGGTCGGTGTGGAGCTCGTGACCGTCCAGGCGCTGAGCGCGACCGCGTCTTCCGAAATCGAGAGCTAGACGAAACGCCAGGCTTCGGATGCGGCCCGGAACAGGGCGCGGGCCTTGTTGACCGTTTCCTGATGCTCGGACTCTGGATCGGAATCGAGCACGACCCCTGCGCCAGCCTGAACATGCATGCGCCCGTCCTTGACGATGGCGGTGCGCAAGGCGATGGCCATGTCCATATCCCCATTGGCGCCGAAATAACCCACAGCGCCCGCATAGATGCCGCGGCGATGGGGTTCGAGCTCGTCGATGATCTCCATGGCGCGCACCTTGGGGGCGCCCGACACCGTGCCTGCCGGGAAACCGGCCATCAGGGCGGAAATGGCGTCTTCGCCCTCGCCAAGCTCGCCTTCCACATTGGAGACAATGTGCATGACATGGCTGTAGCGCTCGATGATCTCGCGCTCCGTCACTCGGACCGTGCCCGCCTTGGCGACCCGGCCCACATCATTGCGCCCGAGATCGAGCAGCATCAGGTGCTCGGCGCGTTCCTTGGGATCGGCGCGCAGATCGGCCTCATGGGCCTGATCGGCTTCTTCCGAATTGCCGCGTGGACGCGTGCCTGCAATGGGGCGGACGGTGACGGTGTCGCCGCGCAGCCGCACCAGGATTTCCGGGCTCGAGCCGACAATGGCGAAGCCGGGCAGGTTGAAGAAGTAGAGGAAAGGCGAGGGGTTGGTGCGCCGCAGGGACCGGTAGAGTGACAGCGGCGTCGCCGTGTAGGGCGCGGAGAAGCGCTGGCTGGGCACGACCTGGAAAATGTCGCCTGCGCGGATGTAGTCCTTCGCCGTCTCGACATTCTGACGGTATTGCGCCGGCTCCATATTGCTGACGGGCTCTTCCAGCGTCCAGGGCGCGGCGGAACCCGCGATCGGCGCCGGCGCGTCCAGTCGTGCGAAGACCGCTTCGATCCTGCGGCGCGCAGCATCGACCTGCAGTTCGGCTTCCATGCCCGGCTTGGGACGCACTGGCGCGGCGACAAGGATTTCCTGACGCAGGGCGTCAAACACCACCATGACGCGCGGACGCAGCAGCTGTCCCTCAGGCAGGTCCAGCGGATCCGGTCCGGCATGGTTGGGCAGACGCTCGACCTGACGGATCGTGTCATAGCCGAGATAGCCAAAGAGACCCGCCGCGATCGGCGGCAGGCCGGAGGGCAGGGTGAGGCGGCTCTCGTCAATCAGTTTGCGCAGCGATTGCAAGGGCTTGTCTGCGCTGGGCTCGAATGCGCCCGGCGCAACGCCGGGGGCGGGCGCGGTGGCGATCTCGGCCACATCGCCCCGGCAACGCCAGATGAGGTCCGGATCAAGCCCGATGGCGGAGTACCGCCCCCGGAAAGCGCCGCCCTCGACGCTTTCCAGCAGGAAGGTGTTGGTGTTGTGCGACGCCAGTTTGAGATAGGCGGAAACGGGCGTTTCCAGATCATCCACGCGCGTCGCGGTCAGAAGGGCGGTCTGCCCGCGCGCGCACAGCTCTGTCGCCGTCTCGAGATCCGGGGCGAAAGCGGTCATGACGCGCCTGTTATTGTGCGGTGGTGCGTCCCAGAGCCTGATCGATCAGGTCCTGGTTCTGACGCACATCGTAGGCGTTGATCAGCGCATTGGTGACGATCTGGGTCGCATCATCGCGCAGTTCGCCCGTCATCTCGTTGCGCTGGGCCTGGGTCACCGCGCCGCCCTCGGCTGCAATCACCTCATCCACGAGCACCAGGGCGCGGGTGGTCTGGTTGTCAGCGCGGGAAACAAAGCGTCCGCCTTCGGGTTGACGGAAGGCCTGAGCGACAAGCTGGGCGTTGAACGGGCCCGCGGTTTCTTCCCGCCCGAGCACAGCCGATTCAACCCGTGCGCCAGCGCCTAGGGATGCTGCAATGGCGTCAAGGGTTTCACCGGCGTCGAGCCGGGCCTGCACGTCGTCGACCACCTCCTGAAGGCGGTTGTCGGTTTCCCGCATGACCCAGAAACGCGTAGCGTCTTCACGCACTTCGTCCAGCTCGTAGAGACGGGCGGGTTCAATCTCGTCCACGCGGACCACGAAATACCCGCCATCCTCGCCATAGCCTTCAAGATCCGTCGCAAAACCCTGCTGGGCCGCGAAAGCGGCGGACAGGATGTCCGGGTTCTGTAGCAGGGTCAGGGCCGGCTCGCGGTCGGGCGAATACCCGTTTGCGCCGACAAAATCGATGCGCTCGGCGAACAGTCCCGCCTCGCGCGCAGCCTCTTCCAGCGTCGCGCCATTGCCGCGCGCTTCCTCGAAGACTCCCAGCGCGTCCAGCATCATGCCTTCTGCGGTGTCGCGCGCCAGTTCCGTGCGAAGCTCGCTCTCAACGGCGGCGAAATCGGGCGTGTCGGGATCATTGGCGGCGTCAATGCGCAGCACGCGCCAGCCCAGCTGACTCTCCACGGCCGCCAGCTCACCCGCCTGCATCTGGAAGGCGCGTTCGGCGATCTGGGCGTCCGGGACCTGATAGGCTTCCACATCCGCCAGAGCGACTTCGTCTCCAAGGCCGAGCTCGGCGACGACAGAGGCGACGGACTCGCCGGCGCCCAGACGCGCGGCGGCGGTTTCCGCGGTTTGCTGATCCGGGGCGGGCCATTGGGTCAGGGAGCGCGTCGCCGGATCGGCCAGCTCGCCGTTTTCAAGGCGATAGTCATAGAGCGCCTGCAGGTCTTCCTCGCTCACCTCAACATCCCGCAGCAGATCTGTCGGGGTGATGCGGACCAGGGTCAGCCGACGTTGCTCGGCGCGTTCGAAAATGCGGGCGTTCTCGCCGATGAAGGCGGTCAGGGTCTCATCATCCGGGGCTTCAGGCGTTTCAACCAGAACAGGACGCAGGAAAAGCGCGCGCAGGCTGCGGCGTTCATTCTCGTAAGCCGCCCGGATTTCGGCGTAGATGTCCGGCGCGCGGACGCCGCCCAGCGCAGCAGCGACAAACTGGGCGCGGCGCAGTTCGCTGGTGATGTCGGATTCAAACTGACGCTCGGCCATGGAGCCGCGATAGCCGTTTTCGCGCAGGATGGAGGCGTAGGTGCCCGGATCGAACTGATTGGTGAACGGGTTCTGGAAGGCCGGGATCGACCGCAGGGTTTCAAACAGCGTGTCGTCAGAGATCGTCAGGCCCATCTGATCCGCCTTGGCGTCCACCGCGGTCTCGGCGATGAGGCGGCGCACCACAGAATCACCCAGGCCCATCTGGTCCGCCTGCTCACGCGTGATCTGGGGATTGTCGCGCTGGATCTGGAAGAGCTGGCGCTCATAATTGCGCTGCACCTCGGATGCGCTGACGGTCTGGGGACCGACGACGAGCGCAGACGTGCCGCCGCCGCTGAAAATGTCGCTGACGCCCCACAGCGCGAATGCGGCGATGAGAAGCGCGATGATCATGCCGCCGATAATGGGCGAACGGGCGAGCGAGCGGATAAGCGAAAGCATGGAGCGTTCCAGATCAGGCCTAGGGGCGGGTGGGTATGCGGCGGGACCGTAGCCGGGCGGGGCTTGTGCGGCAAGCAGGCCAGTGCGTTGCAGCCGGGTTCTTGCACTGCTATCCCAGCGCGCCGCTTCTTCTAAGCGGCCAAACAAGAACGCAGGACGGGGATGGCGACGATGCGGCGCAAGCTGGTGGCGGGCAACTGGAAGATGAACGGGCTCTTGGCTGACCGGGCGTTCCTGACCGAACTTTCCGCTGCGCTGTCGCAGACTCCAGACGCGGATATCCTTTTATGTCCGCCCGCAACCCTGATCCTGGCCATGGCGCAGACCAAGCCCGAATGGCTGATGCTGGGCGGGCAGGACTGCGCCATGACGCAATCGGGCGCGCATACCGGAGATGTCAGCGCGCGGATGCTGGCGGATCTGGGCTGCAGCCATGTCATTGTCGGGCATAGCGAACGTCGCGCCGATCATGGCGAGGACAATGCGATTGTGCGCGCAAAGGCGAAAGCGGCGCTGGAGGCGGGGCTCACGCCCATACTCTGTGTCGGGGAAACGCTCGAGCAACGCGAATCGGGAGACGCTGAAGCGGTCGTCATCACCCAGATGCGCGCCAGCCTTCCCGAGTGCGCCGCAGACCAGATCGTCATCGCCTATGAACCGGTCTGGGCGATCGGCACCGGGCGCACCGCCAGTCCTGAGGACGCCCAGGCCATGCACGCCGCCTTGCGCGCGGCCTGGCCGGGTTCTGATGGCGACGCGCTGCGCATTCTCTATGGCGGTTCCATGAACCCTGCGAATGCAGACGCGCTGTTGTCGCAATCTGATATTGATGGCGGCCTCATAGGCGGCGCCAGCTTAAAGCCCGAACAGTTCGCCTCAATAATCCGTACGCTCCGGTAAGGCGTTCTTCAGAGTTTTTATTTAGTCTCCCCGGTTGAATAAGGAATTGGCCTGATCAACAGGCGGGGTGGTGCATGAGCGAAATCGATTACAGCCGCGCGAGCGTGGCGCTCTACGATCCGGTGTCCGTCAACCAGCGCACAACGCGATATTCTCTCCACGAGATTGGTTTTCGCGACATTTTCCAGCTCAACACCCTGTCAGAGCTGCGCCGGATCGTGCAGGACGACGCGCCGCATCTGATCATTGCGGAAACCGCGGATCATGAGGCGGAAGTGTTCAGGCTCGTGCGTGCGATCCGCTCGGGCGAACTGTCCAACAATCCGTTTGTCGCGCTCTTGCTGACATCCTGGCGTCGCGACGCCGATCTGGTGCGCAACGCCATTGGCTGCGGCGCGGATGATCTACTGATCCGGCCGCTCTCCAACAGCTTTGTCGAAGACCGCATTCGCACCCTGATCCGGGCCCGCAAGCCGTTCATCGTGACCAGTGACTATATTGGCCCGGACCGTCGTCGCGACAAGGAACGCGGCGCGGGCGCCGTGAAGCCGATCGAGGCGCCCAACGTGCTCAAGGCGGTCGTCACCAACGACATCGAGGCGCTGCAGAAAGCTCATGCCTGGATCGATGAGGCTCAGCGCACGGTTGAGGGCGAACGCCTGCGCCGCCTGTGCATGCGCATCATTGTGGGCGCGGAAGCGGGCATGCGGGAGATGAAGGTCGGCCGCCAGCCGGCGATCGATCTGTCGGAGTTCGAAAACAGCGCGCGCGAGCTTCGGGCTCGCATGGCGAAGTTCCGCTCCAGCGAAGCCTCCCGTGTCGCCAAGGCCTTGGTCGACGTCTCTCAGGAATTGCGTGAACAGGCCGGCCTTACCCACGCCAACCTCTCGCTGGCCAAGGAGCTCTCCATGGCCGCCTATGTCGCCTATGCCGGAGATGACGGTATGGAGCGCTCCCAGGAAGAGATGGCCAAAGCGGCTGAAGCGCTCCAGAGGCGCATGGCGGCGGCGTCCAAGCGCAAGATACAGGTGGAAGGTGGCGCTCCGCCTGAAGCTGAGCTAAAACGCGCGGCCAACTAGTCCGTCGCGGTCCTCGCGCGGACGAACTCTGTTTATTCGGAAACGCCGCGCAATGACTGCTGTCCTTCTGATCATCCACGTTCTTATCGCCGCCGCGCTGACCGGCGTCATCCTGATGCAACGCTCTGAGGGCGGCGCTCTGGGCATTGGCGGCGGTGGTCCCGGCGGCATGATGAGCGGCCGCGGCGCGGCCAACCTGCTGACGCGCGTCACCATGATCCTGGGCGCGCTGTTCATCGGCAACTCCATCCTGCTCGCCATCATTTCGGGCGTCACCACGTCCTCCGGTTCGGTCCTGGACCGCGTCGGCGAGACCCAGACCAATTCCGATCTGCCCTTTGGCGATCTGGAAGGGCTTGAAACCGATGTGCCTGCGCCGACTGATGAAGCGCCTGCCGACCCTGCACCGGCTTCCGATGACGCTCCTGCGCAGGATGAGCCGGCCCAGGACCCTGATTTGCCGAACTGATAAGCGATAGGGGCGCGCGATGTTCACATTGCTCGACCCCGTGTCCGCACTGCTCTGGCCGTCAGCCGCCCATTTGGCGCTGACGGCCTTTCTGTATCTGTGGCTGACGCTTGAGCGCGCTGGCGCCGTCATGTCCCGGCGCAATCGCTATGACGATTTCACGCGGGTGGACGCCGATCAGGGGCGCGGCGCGCGCGTAGCGGCGAATCTGCGCAACCAGTTTGAAGCGCCGCCCTTCTTTCACATGCTGGTTCTGGCGCTGGTTCTCGCTGGCGAGCCTCTGTTTTTACAGCTCGTTCTGGCCTGGATCTTTGTGGCGGGGCGTCTCGCACACACGCTGGTTCAGACTATGACGGGCAATGTGGTGCTGCGCGGTGTCGTGTTCTCCATCAACTTCCTCGCGCTCTGCGCGATGTGGGTGATTTTCTTCGTCCGCATGCTCAACAGCGCTTAACCGCGATTTCCACGGTCAAGTTCAGATCGGGCGCTTTTGTCGGGGACGATTCTGCGCTAAGCAGTCCGCCCATGCCGCGATACATTTTCATAACCGGCGGCGTGGTCTCCTCCCTTGGTAAAGGCCTCGCTTCCGCCGCACTCGGCGCGCTTTTGCAAGCGCGCGGGTATAAAGTCCGTCTGCGTAAGCTCGACCCGTATCTCAATGTGGATCCGGGCACGATGTCGCCTTATCAGCATGGCGAGGTCTACGTCACCGATGACGGGGCCGAGACCGATCTCGATCTGGGCCATTACGAGCGCTTCACCGGCGTGTCCGCCCATCAGAGCGACAACATCACCACGGGCCGCATCTATTCCGAGATCATCGAGCGCGAGCGTCGCGGCGATTATCTGGGCGCGACCGTGCAGGTGATCCCGCACGTCACCGACGCCATCAAGAATTTCGTCCTGTCGGACGCCGGCGATGTGGATTTCGTCCTGTGCGAGATCGGCGGCACGGTGGGCGACATTGAAGGCCTGCCGTTCTTCGAGGCGATCCGTCAGCTTGGTCAGGAGCTGGGCCGCGACAACGCCATCTTCATCCACGTCACGCTGTTGCCTTTCATCAAGGCGGCGGGCGAGATGAAGACTAAGCCGACCCAGCACTCGGTCAAGGAATTGCGCTCCATCGGCATCCAGCCCGACATCCTGCTGTGTCGCTGCGAAATTCCGATCGACCCCAGCGACAAGCGCAAGATCGCGCTGTTCTGCAATGTGCCCGAGAACGCCGTCATCGAGGGTCGCGACGCGGCCTCGCTCTATGACGTGCCGCTCGAATATCACGGGCAGGGGCTCGACAAGGTCGTGCTCGAGCGCTTCCGCATGGAAGACGCGCCCGAGCCGGACCTGACTATCTGGAACGGCATTTCCGAGGCCGTGAACAATCCCGATGGCGAAGTCACCATTGCGGTCGTGGGCAAGTACACGGTTCTGGTGGACGCCTACAAATCGCTTCTGGAAGCCCTCAACCATGGCGGCATCGCCAATCGGGTGAAAGTGAAGGTGAAATGGCTCGACGCCAGCCAGTTCGAGAATGCGGACAACCTCATCGAGCTTGAGGACATGCACGCCATTCTGGTGCCCGGCGGCTTTGGCGAGCGCGGCGCGGAAGGCAAGATCGCGGCGGCGCGCTTCGCCCGGGAACGCAAGATCCCGTATTTCGGCATCTGTTTCGGCATGCAGATGGCGGTCATCGAGGCGGCGCGCAATCTCGCCGGTCTTGAGGGCGCGAGCTCGTCAGAATTTGGCGAACCCAAAGTGCCGCTCGTGGGCCTTCTCACCGAATGGGTGAAGGATAACGAGACCATTCGTCGACACGCCGGCGGCGATCTGGGTGGCACCATGCGTCTGGGCGCGTTTCCGGCAGCCCTGAAAGAAGGCAGCAAGGTGCGCGAGATCTACGGCCAGGCCGCGATCCATGAGCGTCACCGTCACCGCTATGAAGTGAACATCGCCTACAAGGACGAGCTGGAAAAAGCCGGTCTGGTGTTCTCCGGCCTGTCGCCGGACGGGGTTCTGCCCGAGATCGTGGAGTATGCCGACCACCCCTGGTTCATCGGCGTTCAATACCATCCCGAGTACAAGTCCCGCCCGTTTGATCCCCATCCGCTGTTCGCAAGCTTTGTGGCGGCGGCCAAGGAACATAGTCGTCTGGTGTAACAGCCCTGTTGCATCAGGCCGCGCAAACCGGTATAGCCCGCGGCTCATTCGCGCGAAGTGTTCTTTGTGCGATCCCGAGTCATTCGCGTTTGAGAACGTAAGGAGAGACCGATGGCGGTCCCTAAGCATAAAGTCACCCGCTCCAAGCGCGGCATGCGTCGCGCGCACGACGCCATCGGCACGACGGCGTACATCGAAGACAAGGATTCCGGCGAACTGCGCCGTCCGCACCACATCGATCTGAAGACCGGCATGTACCGCGGTCGTCAGATCCTGGACGGCCAGGACGACTAAGCCGGACGCCGCGCCGCATTGGCGGCGCGCAGTCTGACAGAAAAAGCCCTGCACCAGACCCGGTGCAGGGCTTTTCGCATTTGCATGCCTCGTTTATGAAGCGCGCAGCAAAAGCACCAGAGCCGGGCAGGGGATGCGCGGCTTGATCCGATCAAAAGGACCTCCGCGCCATGACCGCCATCGTTGATATCGCCGCCCGTGAAATCCTCGACAGCCGGGGCAACCCGACCGTTGAAGTGGACGTCTTCCTGGAAGACGGCTCCATGGGCCGCGCGGCCGTGCCGTCCGGCGCCTCCACGGGCGCTCACGAAGCGGTTGAAAAGCGCGATGGCGGCGACCGTTACAAGGGCAAGGGCGTGCTTGAGGCCGTCACCGCGGTCGAGACCGAGATCTTTGAAGCCATCGCCGGGATCGATGCGCGCGAGCAGCGCACGATCGACGAGATCCTGATCGGGCTGGACGGCACCGAGAACAAGGCGCGTCTGGGCGCGAATGCGCTTCTGGGCGTGTCGCTGGCGACCGCCAAGGCCGCGGCGCTGGCCTCCGGCCTGCCGCTCTATCGCTATGTGGGCGGGGCGAACGCCCGCGTCCTGCCGGCGCCGATGATGAATATCCTCAATGGCGGCGCACACGCGGACAATCCGGTCGATTTTCAGGAATTCATGATCATGCCGACCGGCCTTGCGACCTTTTCCGAGGCGCTGCGTTGCGGCGCGGAAATCTTCCACGCCCTCAAATCCCAGCTTAAAGCGGATGGCCTGAACACCAATGTGGGCGATGAGGGCGGTTTCGCACCGGACCTTAAAAGCGCCGAGGCCTGCTTGGACGCCATCATGAAGGCGATCGAGACCGCAGGATACGAGCCGGGCTCTGACGTGACCCTGGCGCTCGACGTGGCCTCCACCGAGTTCTTCAAGGACGGCAAATACGTCATGGAAGGCGCGGGCCGCACCTGCACCTCTGATGAGTTCGCCGAATATCTCAAGGAACTGGCCAGCGCCTATCCGATCATCTCCATCGAGGACGGCATGGCCGAAGACGACTGGGAAGGCTGGAAGGCCGTCACCTCCATGCTGGACGGCGATGTGCAGCTGGTGGGCGATGACCTGTTCGTGACCAATCCCGAGCGCCTGGCGCACGGCATCGAAGTGGGCGCGGCCAATGCGCTGCTGGTGAAGGTCAATCAGATCGGCACCCTGTCGGAAACCATGGATGCGGTCGAGATGGCCCTGCGTTCGGGCTATGGCGCAGTGATGAGCCACCGCTCGGGCGAAACCGAGGACACCACCATCGCTGATCTGGCCGTCGCGCTGAACTGCGGTCAGATCAAGACCGGCTCGCTGGCGCGTTCGGACCGTACGGCCAAGTACAACCAGCTCCTGCGCATCGAGGCCGAGCTGGGCGATGCGGCCATCTATGCCGGCCGGACGGCCATCGCCGCCGGCTAGCGTGCGGCCGGATATGCGTTCTACAGAACGGCCCGGAGCGATCCGGGCCGTTTTTTGTTTCCCGCAAAACGGGAACGAATCAACACTTTCTGATTCGGCCTAACGCTTCCTTTACTGAGTTTGCCTAATCTGCCAATCGAACGATCCGCAAAAGGCGGGCGGTGGATGGATGGGTCATGATGAAGGTGCTGAAGCGCTTCATCCCCTTGATTGGGCTGGCTTTGGTGATTGGCTATCTCAGCTATCACGCGCTCCATGGTGAGCAGGGCTATCTCAATCATCTGCGCATTCAGGCGCAAATCTCGGCGGCTGAAGCCGAGTTGGCTGACGTGCGCTCAACCCGGGAACAGATGGAAGATCGCGTTGCGCGCCTGAAGGCGGACGGCCCGGACGCCACGGTGGACGTGGACTATCTCGAAGAACGCGCCCGCGCCGTCCTGCGCTTTGCCCATCCCGACGAAATTGTCGTCCAGATTGACCGCGGCGCACAGCCCGATCACGGCGGCTGAACCTCCGTTCACGGTTAATTGTTCGCACGCGCAACATAATCTATGCGCTTTACGGCATATTATCATCCCTGTTAAAGGCTGACGTGACGTCAACAGGGAGTGTGAGCCAATTGGTTCGCATGTGAAATATATGGCGACGAAACGCTCTTCCAGCGCTGCGAGCAAATCCGCCTCCGCGCGCAATAACAAAAACGATGTGAGCCAGGACCAGCTGATGGGCTGGTACAAGGACATGCTCCTGATGCGCCGCTTCGAGGAGAAGGCCGGCCAGCTCTACGGCATGGGTCTGATCGCGGGCTTCTGCCACCTCTATATCGGCCAGGAAGCGGTTGTCGTCGGCGTGCAGGGCGCTCTCGAAGAGGGTGATCAGGTGATCACCGGCTATCGCGACCACGCCCACATGCTGGCCACCGGCATGGATCCGAACGGGGTGATGGCTGAACTGACCGGTCGCGAAGGCGGCTATTCCAAAGGCAAGGGCGGGAGCATGCACATGTTCTCCCGTGACAAGCAGTTCTTTGGCGGTCACGGCATTGTGGGCGCGCAGGTCGCGCTCGGCACCGGGCTCGCCTTCTCTGACAAGTACAAGAAGAACGGCAAGGTTTGCGCGACCTATTTCGGCGATGGCGCGGCCAACCAGGGCCAGGTCTATGAGAGCTTTAATATGGCCAAGCTCTGGAACCTGCCTGTCGTCTACATTATCGAGAACAACCAGTACGCTATGGGCACCGCCGTCGCGCGCGCCAGCTCTGAAACGCATCTTTACAAGCGCGGCGCGTCCTTCGGCATTCCGGGCGAGGAAGTGGACGGCATGGACGTCACCGCCGTCTATGACGCCGCCAAGCGCGCCGTCGAGCATGCGCGCTCGGGCGAGGGGCCGTTCATCCTCGAGATGAAGACCTATCGCTATCGCGGCCACTCCATGTCCGACCCGGCGAAATACCGCACCCGCGACGAGGTCAACGATATTCGTGACCACAAGGATCCCATCGATCTGGCGCGCAAGATCATCCTGGAAAAGGGCTGGTCTGACGAGGACGCGCTCAAGGATATGGACAAAGAGGTCAAGGCCATCGTCAACAAGTCGGCCGACTTCGCCAAAGAGAGCCCGGAGCCTGATCCGTCCGAGCTCTACACCGACGTTCTGATCGAGGGTTAGGCGATGACTGTAGTCAACTTCGCTTTGCTCGCCGGACTAGCGGTCGCTCAGGCCGGCACGCCTGATGATGCTGAAAGCGGTGGATTTTCTACATGTATACCAGAAACTTATGAAGACGCGCTTGATTGTCTAGCGGAGGTGCTCGACGCGGAAAACGAGGCGCGTCTACTTGGTTACCGTTTTAATGAACTGTCACTGCTCCACCATGGCTTTGGAACTGGCTTGAGGAACGCTTGGCTCTGGGGCGAACGTAGCCCGGCAGCGTCCGACATGCTTGAGCGTGGATTTGTGCATCCCGATGATATGTCGAGTGCGATCATTACCGGTTTCTGGGCGCGCGAAAATGGCTGTGATTATCCCATCGAACCGGTAATCGCTTGGTACGCCGCCTATTGGACAGCTTCCGCCCAAGAGCGGGAAAATACTCATGAGGGAGAAGCTGTCGTGACACCAAATGAAGACAACAGTTTTACGATGCCACTGCCAGTCTGTCCGTTTGATTTATCGGGGTATCCGCCTGGCCGAGAACCGACAGTTGTTGAGTATTAGAATGTTTGCCCCTCAAGCGTCATCATCGCCGGTTCAACGCCGCGCCTTTACCGTTAGACCTGGAGCAGTTTGATGCCCATCCAAGTTCTCATGCCCGCGCTCTCACCCACCATGGAAGAGGGCACTCTGGCCAAATGGCTGGTGAAACCCGGCGATCAGGTCAGTTCCGGCGATGTGATCGCCGAGATCGAGACCGACAAGGCGACGATGGAAGTCGAAGCGGTCGAAGAGGGTCGGGTCGGCAAACTCCTCGTCGATGAGGGAACCGAAGGCGTTCAGGTCAACGCGCCCATCGCCATCCTTCTCGAAGAGGGGGAAGATGACAGCGCCCTTGAGGGGTATGATCCCGAAGCCTCGGGCGAAGATTCCGCGGCGTCGGGAGATGACTCAAAGGCTGACCAGAAAGACGCGCCGAAGTCTGAAGCGAAATCAGACGACAAGGCCGACGCGCCGCAAAAACCCAAAGGCAAGACCCTCTCTGATCCTGACATCCCCGAAGGGACCAAGATGAAGGAGATCACCATTCGCGACGCCCTGCGCGACGCGATGGCGGAGGAAATGCGCGCAGACGAAGCGGTCTTCGTCATGGGTGAGGAAGTCGCGCAATACCAGGGCGCCTACAAGGTGACCCGCGAGCTTTTACAAGAGTTTGGCGACCAGCGCGTGGTGGATACCCCGATCACCGAGCACGGCTTTGCCGGTCTCGGCGTCGGTGCGGCCTTTGGCGGTCTGAAGCCGATCGTCGAGTTCATGACCTTCAACTTCGCCATGCAGGCGATTGACCACATCATCAACTCGGCGGCGAAAACTCTTTACATGTCAGGCGGTCAGATGGGCTGCCCGATTGTGTTCCGCGGCCCGAACGGCGCGGCCTCCCGCGTCGGCGCCCAGCACAGCCAGGACTATTCCAGCTGGTATGCCCATGTGCCGGGTTTGAAAGTGATCGCGCCCTATGACGCAGCGGACGCCAAGGGCTTGTTAAAAGCCGCTATTCGCGATCCGAACCCGGTCGTGTTCCTGGAGCACGAGCTGATGTATGGCGAGACGTTCGAAATTCCCGACATGGATGATTTTGTCCTGCCCATCGGCAAGGCGAAAGTGCGCCGCGAAGGCTCTGACGTCACCATCACCGCGCATTCGCGCATGGTGGGCTTTGCCCTGCAAGCGGCTGAAAAGCTGTCTGAAGAGGGCATCGAGGCCGAGGTCATCGACCTGCGCACCCTGCGTCCGCTCGACACCGACACGATCATTCAGTCCGTCAAGAAAACCAATCGCATCGTCTGCGCGGAAGAGGGCTGGGGCCAGCATGGCGTCGGCGCGGAAATCGCTGCGCGGGTCACGATGGATGCGTTCGATTATCTCGATGCGCCGCCGACCCGGGTTTTCCAGGAAGACGTGCCGCTGCCCTATGCCGCCAACCTTGAAGCCTTGTCGCTGCCGGGCGTTGAGGACATCATCAAGGCCGCCAAGCAGGTGTGCTACGTGGAGTAGGGACCACCGTCATGACCGAGGCTGATGTCATCGAACAGATGGTGGAGTACCAGGACATCCTTCTGAACGGAGTCCAGGTCTTCTTCACGGTGGTGTCGGCCTATGTGGTCGCGGTCTGGGTCTTCCTGCGTCATGCCGGCTTCGGGCTCAGGCTCTTCTCCTTCTTCTTTCTCACCCTGGTGCTCGCCTTTCTCGGGCGCGTCGCCTACGGCTCGCAACGCATTCATGACGGCTTTGTCCAGACCCTGATCGAGCTTGATCAGACAGTCGGCCTCTCGCCCACCGGGCAGGCGGCGCTGGACAATGCCCTTACTGGCATTGACGAGCTGATCCAGAATTCGATGAACGGGGCCTTGGTAGTCGTCTACATCGCGCTGTTCTTCTTGACCTTTTTCGCCCGCTCGACACTGCGCTCGAAAGCGCAGACCAGCGGATCTGCCTGACGGAGCCTTCTGATGCCCATCGAAATCCTGATGCCCGCCCTGTCGCCCACGATGGAAGAGGGCACGCTGTCCAAATGGACGGTGAAAGAAGGCGATACGGTCAATTCCGGCGATGTGATCGCCGAGATCGAGACCGACAAGGCGACGATGGAAGTCGAAGCCGTCGATGAAGGCGTGATCGGCAAGATCCTGGTCGACGAAGGCACCGAAGGCGTGAAGGTCAATGCGCCTATCGGCCTGCTGCTCGAAGACGGCGAGGACAAGAGCGCACTGGAGGGCTATGAGCCCAAGGGCGCCGAAGGCGCGTCTTCGGGCGATGCTGACGCCAAGTCGTCTGACAAGACGTCCAAAAGCGAAGGCGAGGCGTCCGAGAGCAAGTCCGAACCCGCTTCAAGCTCTAAATCCGAAGCCCCGGCCGCCCCGTCCGATGACGATGGCGAGCGCATCAAGGCGTCACCATTGGCGCGTCGCATGGCGAAGGATGCCGGGCTTGATCTCAAGGCGCTCGATGGTTCGGGTCCCAAGGGCCGAATCGTCAAACGCGATATCGAAGAAGCCAGGGAGCAAGGCGTCGGCAAGGCGGACGACAAAACCGCCGCGAAATCCGAGGCGCCGAAATCCCAGCCCTCCAAACCGGTCGATGAGAACGAACCGCTGGCCCAGTACGGCATCAGCGCGGACCGCTATGAGATCAAGAAGGCGGACAATATCACCAAGATCTCGGCCAAACGTTTGTCCGAGAGCTTCCGCGATATCCCGCACTTCCCGCTCAATGTGGATTGTCGCCTCGATGCGCTGCTGAAATTCCGCAAGGAGATCAACGCCAAGACGCCTGAAGGCGTGAAGGTGTCGGTCAATGACATCCTGATCAAGGCGTCCGGTCTGGCGCTGAAGAAAGTGCCGCAAGCGAACGCCAGCTGGATCGAGGATGGCCGCATCGCGATGCACAAGCATGCCGACGTATCCGTCGCCGTGGCGATCGAGGGCGGTCTGATCACCCCGATCATCAAGGACGCCGACCAGAAGGGCCTGGCGCAGATTTCCACCGAGATGAAGGACCTTGCGACCCGCGCGCGCGACCGCAAGCTCAAGCCCGAGGAATATCAGGGCGGCACCTTCTCGCTCTCCAATCTCGGGATGTTCGGAATTTCGTCCTTCTCCTCCATCATCAACCCGCCCCAGGGCATGATCCTGAGCGTGGGGGCTGGTGAGGAGCGTCCGGTCATCACCGATGGCGCACTGGCCAAAGCCACCGTGATGACGGTGACGCTGACCTGTGACCACCGTGTAGTGGACGGCGCGAACGGCGCACGCTGGCTGTCCGCCTTCAAGGGCTTCATCGAAGATCCGATGACCATGCTGATGTAAGCGCTGCGGCGCGCCTGTCATTGTCTGCACCCAATCGCAGGCGCGCCTGCATCCTTGGAAGAGACGAAAACTCCAAAGGATAGAAGATCATGCGCTTGTCCCATCTCTGCCTCGCCAGTTCGCTCACGCTTCTCGCTGCGGGCTGCGCCACGACCTCCGCTCCCATGCCTGCGCCGACGGGCGAGGAGATGGCGTTTGCGCGCTGTGAGGATGCCTCTGATTTCGCTGAGCTGTCGGGCAGCTTGTGCGCAATGGTTGAGGCGCCGCTTCATCCTGGAATACCGGGCGCGGGCCATGTTGATCTCTTCGTGCGCAAGTTTCCGGCTCTGGGCGAGCGTGTGGGCGAGATCTGGATGCTGGCGGGCGGGCCGGGCGAGACCGGGCAGAGCTATTACACCGAGATTGCGGGCTTCCGCACGGCGTTCCCCGGCTATGACGTCTTCATTCCCGACCACCGCGGCACGGGACAATCAACACGGCTTTGTTCCGGAGAAACACCCGATAGCCCTGCCGGAACCGCGCTTGCGGGCGAGGAGTTCGGACCATGCTTTGGCGAGATTTGGCGGAATTCCGAGCGCAGCGCAGCGTTTTCCATGACCAATGGCGCCCAGGATCTGGATCATCTGATCGACGTGCTTGGCGGCGAGGGGAGGCGCTATGTCTATGGCGTCTCCTACGGCACAGGCTTGGCCATGCGGTTCACTCAGCTGCGCACGGTCTCTGTGGACGGGATCGTGCTCGATTCGCTCGTGCCCGCACTGGATGATGCTGAGCTCGATCTAAGCCATCGCTCTCACACCTATGATGCAGTGGGCCGAGAGGTGATTGCGCGCTGCGCGGCGGATGCCGCCTGCAATGCCCGGTTTGAGGGCGGGGTCGAGGCGGCGTTTGCTCAGCTGATCACCGAGATTGATGCGGGCGAGCGTGAAGACCTGGCTGAATATGTTCCCGGCGGCAATCTCAAGCACGCGCTCGGCATGATGCTCGATACGCCGGAAAGTCGCGCGCTGATCGCCGACGCTCTGGTGCTGGCGATCGAGACGCCTGAAGCCTTGCCGGGTTTCTTCGAGACCGAGGTGACGCCCGCCTTTGATCTGTTCGCGGCCGTGGCGGAGTATCCTGACACCGCCTTCTCGATCACGCTTGCAGGTCTGATCGGGGAATCCGAAACCAATCGCCGTCCCGACATGACCGCAGAAGACGTGGCGCGCGAGGAGGCCGGGATGGGTTTTACGTCCAGCCTGACCACCGTTCAGACCTTTACCCAGATGCCGCTTTACGAGCGCGACGCCTATTTTGACGCGCCCTATGAAAACCTGCCGCCGATCCTCGTGCTGCACGGCGACCTGGATCCCAAAACCCATATCGAGGGTGCGCGTCGCCATATCGCTGACATGCGTGAAGCCGGCGGCGATGTACATCTCACCGTGGTCGAAGATGCGCCGCATGCGGTGTGGTTCTTCGCCCAGAATTGCGTGCAGCAGAGCCTCCACGCCTTTTTCATTGCCCAGTCGCCCGCCGCGAGCTGTTCGCTCGATCCGGCGATGCGCCCCTCATAGTTCCGGGAGAGCCCCATGTCGGAAAACAGCTTTGATGTCATCGTGATCGGCTCGGGTCCGGGCGGCTATGTGGCCGCGATCCGGGCCGCGCAGCTGGGGCTCAAGACCGCTATTGTCGAGCGCGAGCATCTCGGGGGCATCTGCCTGAACTGGGGCTGTATTCCGACCAAGGCGCTTTTGCGTTCGGCGGAAATCCTCGATCACGCCAACCACGCCAAAGCCTATGGCCTGGTGCTCGACGGGCAGATGAAGCCGGATGTGGATGCGGTCGTGGACCGATCCCGCAAGGTGTCTGCGCGTCTCAACGGCGGCGTCGGCATGCTGATGAAGAAGAACAAGATCAGCGTCATCTGGGGCGAGGCGAAGCTGACCAAGCCGGGCGAGATCAAGGTGTCGAAACCCTCCAGGCCCGCCGTGGAGCCTCAGCATCCCGCGCCCAAGAACACGCTGGGCGAGGGGACGTATTCCGCCAAGCATATCATCTTGGCCACGGGCGCGCGTCCGCGGGCCTTGCCGGGGATCGAGCCCGATGGCGAGCTGATCTGGACCTATTTTGAGGCCATGAAGCCCAAGTCCTTGCCCGAATCCCTCGTGGTGATGGGCTCGGGCGCGATCGGCATCGAGTTCGCGAGCTTTTATCTCTCCATGGGCGTGGATGTGACCGTGGTCGAGCTGATGGACCAGATCATGCCGGTCGAGGATGCGGAGGTTTCCAAGATCGCTCGCAAGGCGCTCGAAAAGCGTGGGCTGAAGATCATCACCGGCGCCAAGATCTCCAAGGTCGACAAGCACAAGGACGCTGTCACCGCCCATGTGGAGACCAAGGACGGCAAAACCGAAACGATCAAGGCGGATCGCCTGATCTCGGCGGTGGGCGTTCAGGGCAATATAGAAAATCTGGGCCTTGAGGATCTCGGCGTGAAGACCGATCGGGGCTGTGTGGTGATCGACGGCTATGGACGCACCAATGTGGACGGCCTGTATGCGATCGGCGATGTGGCCGGTCCGCCCATGCTGGCGCACAAGGCCGAGCATGAAGGCGTGATCTGCGTGGAGAAGATCGCCGGCGTGGAAGGCGTCCACCCGATGAACAGGAATCACATTCCGGGCTGCACCTATTGCAATCCGCAAGTCGCCTCGGTGGGCCTGACCGAAGCCCGGGCCAAGGAGGCGGGCTATGACATCCGCGTCGGGCGCTACAACTTCGCCGCCAATGGCAAGGCCATTGCGCTGGGCGAGGATACAGGTCTGGTCAAAACCATCTTTGACAAGAAGACCGGCGAGCTTCTGGGGGCGCACATGGTGGGCGCGGAAGTGACCGAGCTGATTCAGGGGTTTGTGGTGGCGATGGGGCTTGAGACCACCGAGGAAGAGCTGATGCACACCGTCTTCCCGCATCCGACCCTGAGTGAAATGATGAAGGAAAGCGTGCTGGATGCGTATGGACGCGTCTTGAACAGCTAGGACTGCGCACCTTGCATCCGAAACCGTATCCGGCGGCATCTAGGGTGTGAGACCGCCCTTTCGGGCGGCGACGGATATGGGAGACACATGATGATGCGGACGGGTTTGGGCGCTGTTTTGAGCGTGATGATGCTGACGGGATGCGTGCAGGCGTCTGATGGACCGACCACCACATTCGATGGTCTGGCGGGGCGCCGGTCCGTCGATACGGACGGCAATGTCGAAATGAATGGCGCCGCCATCACCCTCGAAGGCCGGGTCGGCGGCTGGGTTGAGATGAACGGAGCCTCCGTGGATGTCCGCGCTGACATTGGCGGTGATCTGGAAGCGAACGGCGCCAGCGTGGAAATCGACGGTCAGGTCACGGGCGCCAGCGAGATCAACGCCGGATCGGCTCACCTGAGCGGCGTCTATCTGGGGCCGGTTGAAGTGAATGCCGGCAATGCCCGTCTTGAGGGGCGATATGCCCAGACCCTGCGCGCCAATGCCGGCGCCATGACCCTGGAGGGAGACCATGCCGCGCCGGTCTATTTCGCCGGCGCCCGTCGGGACCGAAACTTTCTGGGGCGGGAGCGTTCGGATCGCTCACGTCTGGTGATTGACGGGCATCTGGCTGCAGGTGGTGATGTCTGCGCTCACGAAGTGATCATAGAGAGGGGCGCCACTCTGGGCGATGTCCTGCGCGTGCGCGCTGATGCCCGGCCCGACCTGCCTTCGGGGCTGTCGCCGGAGATGATCGAGTACACGCCGCGCGACGGCGAACGCTGCCGCGAATACTGATTACTCCAACGAACTGACGGTGAGGGGCGGTCCGCGAAGCGGGCCGCCTTTTTCTTTATGGGCTTAAGTTTTGAGCGCCTTGATCAAAAAATTTATCGTTTTTCGAAAAATTCCGCTTCCTTATCGAGTTTCGATATGATATCGAGTTTCGATAAGGTTGGTCATATAAGAAATATCGGGGAACCCGAAATGACACGTCTCCTTCTCACCACTGCGGTCGCCAGCGTCCTGGCGCTGACCGGCTGCATCGACGTTACGGTCAGGACGCCTGCCTACGCCACCAGCGGCCAACAGAGCCTGCAGGGCGGGGATTTCACTGCGGTTCTGAACGAAGAGGGCGATTTCCGTCTGACGGGCGCAGATGTGCGCGTGTCCGGCGAGGTCGCCGGTCGGCTGCGGGTCAGCGCCGCCGAGTTCGTAGCGCGCGAGCTGCATGCCGGAGCGCTGTCCGTCACCGCCGCAGACATTGCCTTTTCCGGTGATGTGGATGGACCGGTCAGTCTGACGGCCTCGGATGTGAGCTGGCGCGGCAGTGCTGGCGAGAACATGCAGATCCGCGCCGCCGACCTGCATTTTGACGGTCGCGTGAGCGGTCATCTGGGCGCCCAGGTGGCGGATGCGGTCTTGTCCGGAGACTTTGCGGATATCGAGATTTCCGCCGCCGATCTGGAAATTGATCGTCATGCCCGCATCCAGGGATCATTGATCGCCAATGCGGCCGATTTCGAGCTTGAGGGCGTGGTCTCCGGCCCGCTTGATCTCAGCGCCCGGACGGCGCGGATCAATGGCGCATTGCAGGCGCCGATGATCCTGAATGTGGATCCGGGCCGTGGCCGGTTGTCCTCCCGGGATGGCCTGGTCGAACTCAACAGCGACTCGGTCGGCGGATTCATCTGCGCGCGTCGTGTCGTCATCCGCGGTCAGGTCGATGGCCAGCTTGATGTGATGGCTGACTCGCCCCCCGAACTGCTCAATGGCGCACAGGCGCACGACATCCGTTTCACGGCCCGTAATGGCCAGCGTTGCGAACGCAACTCGTAAAGGAGAGGTTTGATGCTCAAGTCTCTGAAAAAATACATGGGGTCGCTGCTGGTGGCAGGTCTGCTCTGCGGCGCGGCCAGTGGCGCGGCCCAGGCCGGTCAGTATATCGGCGGCGATCTCAATCTGTCGCTGGATGAGAACGATGATGTTCTGGTGCTTGCCGCCGATGTGGTGGGCGAAGGCCGGGTCGGCGGAGATCTGACGGTGTTTGCGGCGGATGTGCGCATGAACCTCACCGTGGAAGGCGAGGTCCAGATCGTTGCGGCTGATATCGAGATTGACGGCGCCATTGACGGCGAGGTCGGGATTGCTGGCGCGGACATCCGCATCGGCGCAGACATCTTCAATGATCTGGATGCGGCGGGCGCCGACCTGACGCTGAGCGGTACGGTCGCCGGCGACGCGGCGCTGGCGGGCGCGACAGTGATCATCACGCCGGACGCCATCGTCTCAGGCCGGACCGAGATCGGTGCGCGCGAGCTCTACATGGAAGGCCGTCTGGAGCAGGGCGCGGAGATTCATGCCCGTGACGTGGTGATCTCCGGAACCATCGAGGGCCCGGTCGATATCCGCGCCCGCGACGTGGTGATCGAGAGCGGCGCCGTGCTCACCGGTCCGGTGACGATCCGGTCGCCCAAGCCGCCGTCCGTGGCTGAAGGCGCGCAAGTCGGCGATCTGGATTATCAGCAATACGACTTTGACGAGGATTCCGACTTCGATCATCCCAATGTGAATATCGGCATCGACGATTTCGGGTTCGCTCCGTCGCCCTGGGCTTTTGGCGGCGTGTTCACCGCCAGCGCGTTCCTGCTGGGTCTTCTGGTGTCCCTGGCCAGCCCGAAAGGCGTTGCGGGCATTGCGAGCGCCTTCCGTCGCCAGCCCTGGCTGTCGGGCCTTCTGGGCCTCGTGGTTCTGGCGGTTCTGCCGGTGCTGACGCTGACGCTCTTCGTCTTGTTGCTGGCGACCGTGATCGGCATTCCGCTTGCTTTCCTGCTGATCTTCGCCCTGCCGATCGTGCTGTTCCTGTCCTATGTCTTTGGCGGCATCGTGATCGGGGATCTGGTGATGAACCGTTCCGGCGAACCAGCGCGCTTCGGACTGCGGGCCGGCTCCATGCTCGCGGCTCTGCTGGTGATCGGTCTTCTGTCCGTGATCCCGCTGCTGGGTTGGCTGATCAGCACCATCGTGTTCTGCATCGGTCTGGGCGCCTGGACTATCGCCCTGTTCTCGCGCACGAAACCGGCCCAGAACATGGACGCAGTGTAATGAAATAAGTACAGCGTTACCCTGTTACGATCCCGGTCGACCTTGTAGGTTGGCCGGGATTTTTTGTTCGTAAGCGGTCATAGAGCCGCAGACATGCTTCAATCGGGGGAGCGCTCATGTCCTTGATCAAAGTCGCCCTGGCGGCTGGCGTCGCACTGGTGATCAGTGCGCCCAGCTTTGCTGATCCTATCCGTCAAACCACCAACAACTGGCGCGACGCCTTCCGCCAGCTGGAGGATGAAGATTGGCCGACGCCCAATCGTGAACGTCGCGCCACGGGCGCGCCGGGTCCGGATTACTGGCAGCAACAGGTCGATTACGACATCGACGTCGCGTTCGACGAAAACTCCAAGGTGCTGACCGGTTCGGCCACGGTGACCTACACCAACAATGCGCCGGACACGCTCGATTACCTCTGGTTCCTGATGGACCAGAATCGCTTCCGTCCGGATTCCATCGCGGTGATGACGGAAACCGTGGGCGGCGCCTCTCGCGCCAATGCGCGGACCGGGGCTGCAGCCTCTGTGGACGGCGTTTCGGCGAGCACGCTGCATCGCGCACGCCGACTTGAGGAAGACGGTCTGGGCTTCAACGTTCAGTCTGTCACGCTCGAAGACGGTACGGCGCTGGATTACACGATCGTCGACACGCTGATGCGGATCGACCTGCCGGAAACGCTGGAGACCGGTGATTCGGTCACCTTCACCATCAACTGGGATCATGTGCTGATCGAGACCGCGGTGATTGGCGGCCGCTCCGGCTGGGAATGCTTTGACGAGGACGGCGAGGGCGGCGACTGCATCTATCAGATGGCGCAGTGGTTCCCGCGTGCAGCCGCTTTCACCGATTACGAAGGCTGGCATAACAAGGCCTTCCTGGGGCGTGGCGAATTCACGCTCGAGTTCGGCGACTATGACGTCTCCATCACCGTGCCGCAGGATTTCGTGGTCGCCTCGACGGGTGAACTGCAGAATCCCGAGGAGGTGCTGACCGAAGCCCAGCGCGAGCGCCTCGAAGAGGCCGCGACCGCGGAAGAGCCGGTCTTCATCATCACGCCGGACGAGGCGCGCGCCAATGAACGCCGGGGCACCCGCTCCACAGCGACCTGGGAATTCCATGCCGAGAATGTGCGTGATTTTGCCTGGGCGACGTCGCGCAAATTCATCTGGGACGCCGTGGGCGTTGAGCAGGATGGCGCTGGTCAGGCCCCGGATCGCGTCATGGCGATGAGCTTCTACCCCAATGAGGCGGAGCCGCTGTGGTCGACCTATTCGACCCGCGCCATCGAGCACACGATCGACGTCTACAACGAATTCTCCTTCCCCTATCCGTATCCGACGGCACAGTCGATTTCCGGTCCGCAAGGCGGGATGGAATACCCGATGATCACCTTCAACGGCGCGAGCTATGGCCGTCCGGTGATCGGGGACGATGGCGAGCTGACCTATTCTCGCCGCGCCAAGTTCGGCCTGATCGGCGTGATCATCCATGAGATCGGCCACATCTATTTCCCGATGACGGTGAACTCCGACGAGCGCCAATGGACCTGGATGGATGAGGGCCTGAACACCTTCCTGCAATTCCAGGCCGAGCGCCGCTGGTCCGAGGACTATCCGGTGCGCCGCGGTGATCCGGACCTGATCGCCAACTACATGGTCTCCACCAACCAGGTGCCGATCATGACTCAGTCTGATTCCATCCCGCAATTCGGCAACAATGCCTATGGCAAGCCGGCGACCGCCCTTGTGGTGCTGCGCGAGACGGTTCTGGGCCGCGAGCTCTTTGATCGCGCTTTCCGCGAATACGCCCAGCGCTGGCGCTTCAAGCGTCCGACGCCGTATGACTTCTTCCGCACCATGGAGGAAAGCTCGGGCGTGGATCTCGACTGGTTCTGGCGCGGCTGGTTCTATTCCACCGACCATGTGGATATCGCCATCACCTCGGTGACCGAAGGCACGGTGAACACCGAGAACCCGGAAATCGAGAATCCGCTGGATCGTCAGCGGGAGGCGGATGGCGCCAACTCGACCACGCTGCAGAACAATATCGATGAGGGCCTTGCTTTCTATGAAGCCGAGAATCCCGAGGTTCAGGATTTCTACTCGGCCAATGACCCTCATGTGATCACCAACCGTCAGCGCGAAGCCTATGAAGAGCTGCGCAATGGCGATCTGCCCCAGCATGAAGCTGATGCGCTGGATTATGACGGCTATGTCTACTTCGTGAACCTGGAGAACCAGGGCGGCGTCGTGATGCCGGTGATCCTCGAATTCACCTTCGCGGACGGCAGCACGGACGAAGTCCGGATCCCGGCGGAAATCTGGCGCTTCAATCCGGATTCCGCGATCTGGCGCTATATCAGCGACAAACAGGTCGTGTCCGTGGAGCTCGATCCGCATCTGGAAACGGCCGATGCGGATCGCACGGACAATTACTATCCGGCGCAAATACAGCCGAGCCGTCTTGAGGTCTATCGCGACACCTCGCGGTCTTCCTCGCTGATGGATGACATGGATCTGCGTGTCGAGCGCGACAGCATCCGGACACGGGACCAGTAATGGGTCGCGGCGTCCTCCGCCTTCTGGTTCTGGCCGTTGCGCTCTGCGCAGCGGCCGGTTCCGCTTACGCCCACAGGCTTCACGCCGGACTGACGGACATATCGGTCAATGACGTCACGGGCGAGCTGGAAGTCGTGCATCGGCTTTTCATGCACGACCTCTATCCGGCGATCGATTTCAACGCCATCGACGACACCGAATTGTATGAAACCCGTCAGGGCCTGCTGCGCCTGGGCGCGTATGCGGCGGCGCGGTTCTCCATGCGGGTTGAAGGCGAGGGGCCCTTGCCGCTGCGCTTTGTCGGCGCCGAGCCCGATGGTGAGTTCACCTTCTTCTATTTTGTGGCTGAAGCGCCTGAACCGGGCAGTTCGGTGATCATCGACAATCGCTTGCTGGTCGATTTCCTGCCCAGCCAGTCCAATCTGACGAATGTTCGTCTGGGCGAGGATGTCCAGTCCCTGACCCAGGGACCGGACAACCGTGCGCCGGGCCGGGCGCGCTTCTAGCGTTCCGCGCCGAAGCGGGCGTTGATCCAGTCCGCGATGATCGCCATGGCCTCAGGGTCCATGGTCTCCTCGATCTGGGCGTATTCCGCGATCAGGCCCGTGCCGGCCTTCTGGAAGAGGTGATTGCGTCCTTCCAGAACGACGATCCGGGCATCGTCGTGATCGCCCAGAGCCGCCTCAAGGCCGGACACATTGGGCTCGGCGACGATCTGAAGATCGAGCGTGCCTTGCAGGGCCAGAACCGGTTGATCCATCTGTGACAGCCAGTGCGCCGGATCGTGCTCCAGAAGGGCACGATACCAGTCCCGGGTTTGCTGCTGAATGAACATTGCCTTCTGATCGGCGGTGATTTCGAGGGTCGCCAGCCGGTCATCCGTCAGCAGGCCTTCGAGCGCCGTCCGGGCCTGCTCTGCCGAAGCGGCGTTCCTGACGGCGTCGGTCACGCTCTGCAGGACCTGCGTCCGGGCCGCGATCACGGACGGATCCACATCCATGGCGACATTGTTGGCGACCATCTGATCGACCACGAACTGATGGCCCGGCGTGCCCGGACCCGCCAGAAGCACGATAAAGGCGGTTGCCGGATCCTCGACCGCGACAACAGGTGCGATCAGTCCGCCCTCGCTATGGCCGATCAGGCCCACAGAACGGATATCGGCCTGCTCACGCATGAAGGCGGCGACAGCTTCAGCGTCCGAGGCGAAGTCATAGGAGGTGGCGCTGGCGAAATCCCCTGAGGATTGCTCAAAGCCGCGATCGTCATAGCGCAGCACGGCTATGCCCTCACGGGTCAGGTAGTCGGCGAGCACAGCAAAGGGCTGATGCGTCCAGACGGTTTCATTGCGGTCTTGCGGGCCAGACCCCGAGATCAGCACCACGCCGGGAAACGGACCTTCGCCCTGGGGCACGGTCAGCGTGCCGGCCAGCGTCACCCCCTCCGCATCGGGGTTGTCGATGCGCACATCGAGTTCTGTATAGGGAAAGGGGGGCAGCGGGGTTTGCGGGCGGTTCGGCCCGGTTATCTCGCTGGCGATGCGTACAAAGGATACATCAACATCCTCAAAGCCCGGGCGACGCCATTGCCCGTTGAGCGTGTCGGCATCCCGTTCAAAGGTGTAGGTGACATTCGCGGCCGGGATCGTGAACTCGATGAACGATCCTGTCCGGGCGAGACCGGTGACGGGGATGCCATAGACGCCCTGGGTGATGGAGTTCAGTGCGAGTTGCGTGCCGGCCTCCCCGGTTTGAACCTCGAGCGTGAACTCGAGCCGGGTATCGTCGCGATCAAGATGGCCCTCCCACATTCCATCCAGCTCAGGCATGAAAACGGCCTGTGATTGAGCAGGGCGCGCAAAGCGGGTCGGGATCTGCATGCCCTGGCTGAAGACGCCGTCATAGCTTTGAGTCTGCGCATTCCATTCGCCATCAAACCGCGCGCCGATCTGCTGGATGGAGAAGCTGAAGCGGTCCGCATCAAGGGTGACCGTGCTGACCGGGATATCCTGACCGGGGGCCTGGTCCAGGCTTTCCAGAACCGCGGTTTGCTCGCCGTTCTCGTTCAGGGAGACCGTTACCTGCAGGCGCAAATCGCCGCCGGGAGTCTCCAGGGTCGCGCGCCAGGGTCCCAACCGATCGTCAGGCGTCTGGGCGGAGGCGAGGCAGGTGACGAGAAGGATCAGAAATCCTCCGGCCAGGATCGTGAAGGGAGTTGAAGGTCTTGGGGGCATGTCGGGATTGTCCTCTATGTCGGATTCTGGACACGGCTTTCCCGTTCGGCGACTCGCGCCGTTCAGAATCCGGTTTGTCCTTAGGGAAGAAGAATGGGGGGCTTGCGCCCCCGGATCAGGCGCGGGGCCGGGCGAGAAGCACCATGCGCAGCATCATGAGAGCGACGCCGAGAAACAGGGCGCCCAGCGAGAGCGGCTTGGCGAGGTCGAGTGGCGCGAACACCCAGACAAGCCCGTACAGAAGGCCCGAGACCACCATGAAGACGCCGGTGGTGCGCATCTGCGCCTGACGCTGGGTGCTCGCACTCGGATCATCGGAGAGCGGGACGGGAGTCTTGGGCATGATATTGCCCACGACGATCAAGAGCATGGCGAACACGATCCCGGTCGAGCGTTGCTCGAACTGATCGGTGACCCACGCAAGGCCCGAGGTGTAGATGACGGTCATGCCGAGAGCGACGGCGATCATCAGGGCCGCAAGGCCGATGGAACGACGGATCAGGGCGCGTTCCTCAAGCCCCTTTTCGCTCAGCGGATATGCAAACCGGAGCTTCTCGATCAGGATCCAGCAGCCTGGCAGGAAGATCGCCGCCAGCCCGAACATCCAGGCGAGGCCGGGTTCACGGACAATCATGATCAGGGCGAGCGCCAGAACGGCGATCACGATCATGAGGGGAAACATCAAGGTGTTCTTAGCGGGAGCATCGCTCATTTAGGCTCCTCCTTGTCAGTCGCGGTCGGGCCTGCGCCCAGTCCGAAGGCTTTCGCGAAACCCAGAAGCGCGTCCTCAAGCACGCTGAGCTTGATGCGATAGGTGATGGTCTTTCCCGATTTTGTGGCTTCGACCAGATCGGCCTCCTTGAGCACAGCAAAGTGCGCCGACATGGTCGGCTTGGAGACGTCGAACTCGGCCGCGAGGTCGCCCGCGGTCATGGGCCGCTCTCGCAAGAGCTCCAGGACGCGCCGACGAGTCGGGTCTGAAAGGGCTTTGAATATCGTGCTCATGAATAGACGATTAGCTAATCGTCGAAATGATGGCAAGCGAATAATTAGCAATCTGTCTAACTATAACCCCGGATGTGCTGTCACGACGCTTGATGCAGGGGGCGGGGGGGCTTATTTGGGGCCTATGGTCAATCTGATTACATCCCGCTCCGCCGCGCTCGACGCTCGCGCCGCGCGCCATCCGGAAAAGCAAAAGCGCCCGGATACGCCCGTTCTGCGAAAGCCGGACTGGATTCGCGTCAAGGCGCCCGCCGGCGGCGTGTTCTCCGAGACCCGCAATGTGGTCAAGGAGAACAACCTCGTCACGGTGTGCGAAGAGGCGGGATGCCCCAATATCGGTGAGTGCTGGTCGCAAAAGCACGCGACCTTCATGATCATGGGCGAGACCTGCACCCGCGCCTGCAGCTTCTGCAATGTGAAGACGGGTCTGCCCGACGCGCTGGATGCTGATGAACCGCGCCGGGTGGCGGAAGCCACCGCCACGATGGGTCTCAAGCACGTCGTGATCACCTCGGTCGACCGTGACGACCTGTCAGATGGCGGCGCCGAACATTTCGCCCAGGTGATCCGGGCGATCCGTGAGGCCGCGCCGGGCACGACGATCGAGATCCTGACGCCGGACTTCCTGCGCAAGCCGGGTGCGGCGGAAGTGGTGATTGACGCCAAACCGGACGTGTTCAATCACAATCTGGAAACCGTGCCGCGGCTCTATCTGAGCATCCGTCCGGGAGCGCGTTATTACCATTCGCTGCGCCTTCTGGAACGGGTGAAGGAGCGCGACCCCAGCCAGTTCACCAAGTCGGGCATCATGGTCGGCCTTGGAGAGACCAAGGAAGAAGTGATGCAGGTGATGGACGATATGCGGTCCGCCGGCATCGATTTTCTGACCATTGGCCAGTATCTGCAGCCGACCCGCAAGCACGCGGCTGTCGACCGTTACGTCACGCCGGAAGAGTTCAAGAGCTATGAGACCATCGCCCGCGCCAAGGGGTTCTTGATGGTTTCCGCCAGCCCGCTCACCCGCTCCAGCTATCACGCCGGAGATGATTTCGAGCGCATGCGCGCCGCGCGTGAAGCCGCGCTGGCGTCGGGCAAATCCGTCTAGAGAGTTCCATGAGCGCCGAACACGTCGAACGGATGCGCTTGCGCTACCGGCCCGATGATCTCTTCGAGCTGGTGAGCGATGTCCGCCGCTATCCTGATTTCATCAAGCCGATCACCGCCATGCGCATCACGCAGGATGACGTCAGGGACGGTGTCGGAGAGCTCGTCGCCGAGGCTCGGATACGCTTCAAGTTCGTGCGCGAGGGCTTCACCACGCGTGTGACGCTGGACAAGTCCGCGCGTACGATCGACGTGACCTATCTGACCGGTCCGTTTCATGATCTGGCCAATCACTGGCGCTTTCATGAGCTGGAAGACGGCTCGACGCTGGTGGATTTCTGGATCCGCTACGGCTTCAAGAACCCCGTCCTTCAGATGTTGCTCGATGGCAATCGCAGCCGGGCGATCCGGTATCTGATCAGCGCCTTTGAGGATGAAGCCGCCAACCGCTATCAGCAGGTGGGCGCACAGGAGTTTGATCTGGGGCCGGCATTGGCCGCCCTGCCGGAACCGTCAGGGGCGTCAGCCTAGGGCGTCGATCAACAGCCTGAGCGCCTGCTCTACGGTGAGGGCGCGCACCCGGTCCCGCCCCACATCTCCGAATTTGCGGCTGAGGGTCCGCGTCGGTTTTCCCGCCTGGGCAAGGCCGAACCAGACAAGGCCAACAGGTTTGTCTGCGCTCCCGCCGCCAGGGCCTGCAATGCCCGTCACCGAGACCGTGAGGCTGGCCTGACTGTGCGCGAGCGCGCCTTCCGCCATTTGCTGAGCCGTTTGCGAGGACACAGCGCCATGGGCCTGCAATGTCTCTGGCGAGACCTCGAGCATCTCCATCTTGGCGCTGTTTGAATAGGTGACGAAGCCGCGATCGACGACGGCTGAAGACCCTGCAATGTCGGTCAGTGCGCCGGCGATTAGTCCGCCCGTGCATGATTCCGCCGTGGCGATCTTCACGCCGCGGGTTCGCGCCAGCTCGATCACTTGCTTTGCATAACTGTTGGCCGGGCTCATGACGCGAGCCCTGTCACCACGGCTTCCGCCGCGAGACCTTCGCCGCGGCCCGTAAAACCCAGCTTCTCGGTGGTGGTCGCCTTGATGTTCACCCGTTTGGGATCAAGACCCATGATCTCGGCGACGCGAGCCTTCATGGCTGCCTTGTGAGGCCCGATCTTGGGGCGTTCGCAAATCAGCGTCACATCCACATGCACGGGTCGTACGCCTGCCTGGGCGGCGATTTTCACGGCGTGGGCGAGGAATATGGCCGAATCCGCGCCCTTCCATTGGTCGTCTGAAGGCGGAAAGTGATCGCCGATATCGCCCAGACCCGCCGCGCCCAGCAGTGCGTCCGTTACCGCATGCAGCCCCGCATCCGCGTCGGAGTGACCGATCAGGCGATAGGGGCAGTCGATGAAGACGCCGCACAGATGGACCCCGTCTCCCGCCGTCATCCGGTGCACGTCATACCCTGAACCGGTGACCGAGACCGATGGCGCGCCCCCTGGCGCAGCCTGAGCGAGAGACTGTTCGGCGCGTTTGAAATCCTCCGGGTAGGTCACCTTGAAATTCGCTTCCTCGCCCTGTGTCAGAGCGACGTCCAGACCAAAGGCTCGCGCCAGCGAGACCTCGTCAGGATAATCGGATTGGGCGCGGGTGAAAGCCTCACGCAGGCTTTGTGTTCTGAAAGCCTGCGGCGTCTGCATCCGGTAGAGCAGATCCCGGCTCACCGCCTGCACGCCGCTATCGTCTGATCGCACGAGCGCGTCTGTGACGGGCAGGGCCGGCGCCGCGCCGTGATGGGTGTCGAGCACTTCGATCAGACGGTCGATGACGGCCTGAGAGAGCATGGGGCGCGCCGCATCATGGATCAGCACACGGCTCGCGCGGGCGAGGGCCAGGGCGTTGCGCACGGAGCCTGTCCGGGTGTCTCCGCCTTCGACCAGTTCAGCGTTGACGCCGTCCAGACAGGCCTGGACCTGATCAGCCTGGCCTGGCGCATGCGCAATGATGATCTGCGCGCAGGCAGGGTCGGCGGCGAACCGCTTCACGCTCCATCCGAGCATGGGATGTCCAGCCAGTTGTCGGAACTGCTTGGGCGCGCCGCCGCCAGCGCGTTCTCCGCGACCGGCGGCGACAATGCATGCTGTGTAGGCCATGGCGTGGCGCTTATTCCCTTGATTTCACCATGGCAGCGATAGGCAATTCAGACCATTCCGTCTAGCTGGCGTTCAGTCCGGGCGAACCGGCGCAAGCCAGCAAGACAGTCCGGTCAGGGGTTCAGCGGGCAGTAATCGCTGAAGACGTCATAGATGATGCCGTTATGAAAGATGCGGACGCTCCAGAAGCCAGCCACTTCGGTGCAGGAGAGGACCACAGCATCTTCAGGGATGGTGTCGGCATGAGCGGCCGGCGTCGCCAGCAGGGCGGATGCGCCGAGCGCGACAGCGCCAAGCATGAAACGAATGGATGGCATGACTTTACTCCTTCAAATGGATACGGAATTCAACCGTGAGAACGCATCGGCCTGGAGTCAATCCCGTTATGGGAGAAATTTGATCCGGTGCTAACCCAGCCGTGTCCCGGATCGGGCGTTAATTCATTCGGTCTCTGGAAGAGGAGCAGCAGACACGGTATTTCAGAGGAATGACGCGCGCTCAGACCCTCCTGTCCGGCTTTGACATCGGACCCATTCATGTGAAGCGTCCAGTCCTGCTGGCGCCCATGTCCGGCGTGACCGACTGGCCCATCCGAAAGCAGGCCCACCGGTTTGGGGCGGGGCTGGTTGTGAGCGAGATGGTGGCCTGTGAAACGCTGGCTCAGGGGCGGGAAGACGTCATCCGGCGTATGCGGGCGGATGGAGATTGCGGTCCTCATGTGATTCAGCTTGCAGGGCGTGAAGCGCACTGGATGGATGTGGGAGCCCGTCTCGCCGAAGAAGCGGGCGCTGACATCATCGACATCAATATGGGCTGCCCGGCGCGGCAAGTGACGCGCGGGTTGAGCGGTTCGGCCCTGATGCGCGATCTTGATCATGCTCTGACGCTTGTTGAAGCCACGGTGAAAGCCGTGTCCGTCCCGGTGACTCTGAAGATGAGACTGGGGTGGGACCATGACAGCCTGAATGCTCCGGAACTGGCGCGTCGCGCGGAAGCGGCCGGCGTGCAGATGGTCACGGTCCATGGACGCACGCGGCAGCAATTTTACAAGGACAAGGCCGACTGGTCGGCTGTTGCGCGCGTCAAGGACGCCGTTTCTATACCGCTTGTGGTCAATGGCGATATCCAGACCCCGCAGCAGGCGCGCGAGGCCTTGCGGCTTTCGGGCGCAGACGGCGTGATGGTGGGGCGCGCGTCTCAGGGGCGGCCCTGGCTGCCCGGAGCGATTGCGGATGTGCTGTGTGACGGCGCAGCCTTCAAGGAGCCCTCATTGAGGGTGGGAGCGGACGCCCTCTGTCAGGCTTTGGCGGACAGTGTAACGCTCTACGGCGAACATCTGGGCGTGCGCACAATGCGCAAACACTTCGCCAGCTTCGTGGACTGGGCGATCCCTGAACCGGAGGCGGCGCGTGAATGGCGCGGGCGACTGTGCCGTGCTCAGAACCGGCTCGAAGCGGAGGCTGCGCTGATGGCGTTCGCCTCCAGTGCGCAAGAGAGCGCAGCGTGAGCGGGACGACGACGTCATTCTCGGAGCGGGCGGCCGAAGCCGCGCCGGTGGCGCTCATTCTTCTTGATGATGCCGGTGAAATCATCTTCGCCAACCTGCGGGCGGAAACCCTGTTCGGGCAATCACGCAAACGTCTCCTGGGAAAGCGGCTGGACGAGGCCGGCCCGGTTGGTCAGGCGGCGTCGGAACTGGCGCGCCGGGCGCTTGAGGAAAGCCGTTCGGTCTATGCGCATGACCTGCCTGTAGGTGTCGAGGACCGCGCCCTGCGCATATCCGTGGATGCGTCTCCGGATGAGAGCGGTGTGTGCGTCTGTTTGCGCCCCTGGCCGGAATCGGGCGGCGGGGCGCGCAGTGAGATTGCGGCGAATGCTGCGGCCGGGTTCGGCATGCTGCTCTCACACGAACTCAAGAATCCTATGGCCGGCGCCCGGGGCGCGGCGCAGCTGATTGCGCAAGGTGAGGATGAGGAGAGCCGGGAGCTGGCCGGGCTGATCATCACCGAGCTTGATCGGGCGCGGCGCATTGCGGAACGCTGGAGTCGGGTTGGCGATATCGGCCCGCCGCGTCTGGGGCGCGTCAATCTTCACGCGCTCGTGCGTGAAGCGGTGCGTTCGGCCCGGGCCTCGGCGGCCCCTGAAGTGGTCTGGCTGGAATATTTTGACCCCTCCCTGCCGGATGCGCGCGCTGACCGGGACCTGGTGTCCCAGGCTGTGCTCAATCTTCTGATCAATGCCGGAGAGGCCGCCAGCCAGGGCGGCGGGCGCGTCAAGGTCTACACACGCTATCGCCAGCCGCGTCCTGGCGGTCCCGCGCCGGACGCCAGACTCGAGATCGCAATCGAGGATGACGGCCCGGGGGTGGACGATGCGTTGCGAGACGCGATTTTCAATCCTTTCGTCACAGGCAAGCCCGCAGGCGAAGGGCTGGGGCTCGCGCTTGTCAGCCGGGTGGCGGATCTTCTCAATGGCGGGGTCGAGTTTGATACGCGTCCAGGACGGACCGTGTTTCACTTCTATCTGCCCATAGAGCGTAAGGACGGCTGATGGCCCACCGGGTCCTGATACTTGAAGATGATGAATCCCTGCGGCTGGTGATCGCAAAAGCCTTGTCGCGGGCCGGATTTGAAGTGCGTGCGACCGCCTCGACTGACGCAGCGCTAGAGCGCTTGGTCCGACGGGAAGTGGATGTGCTGCTGGCGGATGTCCTGCTCGGCCGCGAGAGTTTCCTGGATCGACTGGACGAGGTCACGCGTGTGCGCCCCGATATCCCGGTGATCATCATGAGCGCCCAGACCACGGCGCGCACCGCCATCGAGGCCGGCAAGGCAGGCGTCTTCGAATATCTGCCAAAGCCATTTGATCTTAATGATATGGTGGCGGTTATTAAACGTTCGCTAGAGGATGTGGGGCCGTCCCTCCCGTCATCCGCCGCTCCCGGTTTCGGCGGTCTTGTCGGACGCTCGCCCGCCATGCAGGAAGCTTTTCGCGCTCTGGGGCGACTGGCGCGCACGGCCTCTCCGGTCCTGTTTACAGGACCCGAGGGAAGCGGTCGGGCGCATTGCGCCCGTGTGCTCGTTTCCGAGACAGGCGTGGTCGGCCCTGTGATTGAAGCCGGTCCGGCCCGCATGCGGCGTGAGGGCGCGGGCTTGCTGGAAACGGCGGCGGGGGGCGCGCTCGTCCTTCGCCGCGCCGACGCCTGGGATGATGAAACTCAGGACTGGGTTCAGGAAGCCCTTGAGAATCCAAGGGGGGATTCACCGAGGATCCTTGCCACAGCCACGCCTGAAATCGCCCGGCACATGCGGCCAGCCTTGCTGTCTCATCTGGCGATCGGTCGTGTCCAGCTGCCCCCGCTCAGGGAACGTGGAGAAGACCGGGCGCTTCTGTTTGCGCATTTTCTGGCTGAACAATCGCCGGCGCGCGAAATGGATGAAGAAGTCCGTCAATACATCAATGCGCAAGTCTGGGCGGATGAGGTTCTGGGGATGAAACGCGTTGCGCTTCATCTCAGCATGCAAGGCGCGCGCGGGCCCTTGCGCGTCGCCGAGATCGAAGCCGCGATCCAGGAATTCTCGGGACGTGATCCCGCCGCTGACCTGACGGAGGCGGCGGCGCGATTCTTCGGCGCGAGTCTGGCGCAGGGAGAGACCGAAATCAGCGAGAAGGCGCAATTGGCCGTGGATCGCGGATTGTTCGCCGCGGCCCTCGACGCCACTCAGGGTGTCAGGCAGGACGCAGCCAAGCTGTTGGGCCTAAACAGAAACACGCTGACACGGCGCCTGGCGGCGCTGGAATCCGACGCGCATGAGGCCTAGAAGTCACACCCGTTGAATTTCCGTCACATCTGGGCCAATCTGTTCGCCGAGGGGATGTGAGGAGACGCGCAGCTTGCCGAGGTTTGCGGGCAATCCAGCTTGGAGACAATCGACGCTGTTCCTGCTTGGCTTCGCAATCGCGACGCTGGGCGTGGTTCTGCTCGGCCTCCTCGCCGTTTTCAATGAAGGCCGGTTCGGGCCGGGGGGATGGGGATTCATCACCCTCATGGCTCTGATCGCGGCGCTTCTCGGCGTGCTGGCGATCGCCGTCTATTTGCGGGTCATGGAGCAGTTGCGCGGCGCCAAGAACGGCGCTTCCGCGACCCCGCGACTGCAGGTGCGCTTCATCACCCTGTTCGCCGTTGCGGCTGTGGTGCCGGCCGTTCTCATGGCGGGATTTCAGGCGCTTGTGCTCAATCGGGGTGTGGAATTCTGGTTTGCCGAGCGGATCAACACCCTGGTCGAGACCACGGCGGATCTGGGCAATGAATGGCCTCAGGTCGCATTGCAGGGCACGGGTTCGCACATGCGGGGCATGCGGCAGGACCTGTCCTATCCCGATGCCGTGCAATCACTGCAGGACCAAAGGATCCGCTACAATGAGTATCTGACCACGCAGGCGCGCGTGCGCAACCTGCCGGTCGTCTATGTCATCGACTCCCAGGCGACGATCCTGGCGCGAAGCGAGGAAGCGCCTGACACCCCGCCGTTCAGCGCGCCTTCCCAGCAGATGCTGGAAATCGCCAATGAAGGCGATATCAGCGTTTCCGCGCCTGTCCTGCGAGAGGATGGTCCGGATTATGTCCGCCTTCTGCTGCGCATGTCCGAGTATGATGACGCCTATCTCTACTCGCTGGTCTATGTGGATTTCTCCCTTCTGGTCGCTGCGCAGGAAGCCACCCATTCCTTCCGGGATGCGGTCGCCAGCGAGCAGCAGATGCGCATCAGCTTCTTCTTCGTCTATGCGCTGGCTGCGCTTCTGGTCTTCCTGGGCGCGGTCTGGCTGGCGCTCAGCGCGGCCGCGCAGGTGGTTTCGCCGGTCAGTCGTCTGGTGGCGGCGGCCGAGCTGGTGCGTCGTGGCGAATTGAGCGCCCGGGTTCAGGTGGCGCGCGACAATGACGAGATCGCGGCTCTGAGCCGCGCCTTCAACCGGATGACGCGTCAGCTGGAAAGCCAGCGGAGCGCCCTGCTGGAGGCGAACGCGGAATCCGAACGCCGTCGCGCCTTCATCGAGGCGGTGCTGACCGGGGTCAGCGCCGGCGTCATCGGTCTCGAGCCGGACGGCCGGATATCGCTGGTGAACCGCTCGGCCTCCCAGCTTCTGGGGCGTGAGCCTTCGGTCCTGGTCGGAGAAATGATTGATCAGGTCCTGCCTGTCTTCGCCGAGGTGTTCCTCGCCGTCCACCGTCGCCCGGACGAGATCGCCGAGCGTCAGCTGGATATCACGGAAGAGGGCGTCTCGACGGTCAATCTCAGTGTCCGGGCCGCCCAGGATGACGATGGCGGCGTGGTGATCACCTTTGACGATGTCTCCCGCCTGGTCGCGGCCCAGCGCAGCGCCGCCTGGCGCGATGTCGCGCGCCGCATTGCTCACGAGATCAAGAACCCGCTCACGCCGATCCAGCTCTCGGCGGAGCGCTTGAAGCGTCGTTATCGCAAGCAGATCGACGAAGAGGGCCTTGAGACATTCGACAAGTGCGTCGACACCATCGTGCGTCAGGTCAGCGATATTGGCCGGATGGTGGACGAGTTCTCGGCCTTTGCCCGCATGCCCGCGCCGAAGATGGAAGTTTCCGACCTTGTGGACATCGCCAATTCCTGCGTGTTCGCCCAGCGGGTGGCGTCGCCGGATCTGCAGGTGCTGCTGACCATTCAGGGCGGACCGATCACCATCGAGTGCGATTCCCGACTGGTGGGACAGGCGCTCGCCAATGTGCTCAAGAACGCCGCTGAAAGCGTTTCGGCGCGCATGGAGGAGGACGGCTCGAAGGCGGGCGGCCGGATCGCCGTCTCCGTGGGCGCGGACTCCAGCCAGGCGATCATTGAGATCAACGATAACGGCCTGGGCTGGCCTGTGCATGACCGGGCCCGGCTGACGGAACCCTATATGACCACGCGCGCAAAGGGGACGGGTCTCGGTCTCGCCATTGTGCGGCGGATCATGGAAGACCATGGCGGTCGACTGGAGCTCGACGATCGTCCCGATCTGGAGCGCGGCGCCGTCGTGCGGTTGGTCTTTCCCTTGCTTGAACCCGAGACGGACGCGCCGGACAATCCGGCGCAGGCGGAGGCTTGAACGCAATGTCGCTCGACATCCTGATTGTTGATGATGAAGCCGATATCCGGGAGCTCATCGGCGGACTTCTTGAAGATGAAGGCTATGAGCCGCGTTATGCGGGCGATTCAGACACGGCGCTCGAGGCGGTGCGGCATCGCAAACCCGCTTTGGCGGTTCTGGATGTCTGGCTTCAGGGCAGCCGACTGGATGGAATTGAGCTTCTCACCGAGATCAAGCGCGTGGCGCCGGACCTTCCGGTCGTGGTGATTTCTGGGCACGGCACGATTGAAACTGCGGTTGCTGCGATCCGCAAAGGGGCTTACGACTTTATCGAAAAGCCGTTTAAGTCCGATAAGTTGCTCCTGACTGTTGAGAGGGCGCTTGAAGCCAGCCGCTTGCGTCGCGAGAATGCCGAGTTGCGCGCCAAGTCTGAAATCCACAACGATCTGATCGGAGAATCCGCCGCTGCGGTTCAATTGCGTCAGACCGTGGATCGGGTGGCGCCGACCAATTCCCGTGTCCTCATCTCCGGGCCTTCGGGATCCGGCAAGGAACTGATCGCCCGTCTCATCCATGCCCAGTCCGGCCGGTCAGACGGACCGTTCGTTCCGGTCTCCGCCGCCATGATGTCGCCAGAGCGCGTCGAGGCCGAATTGTTCGGCGCCGAGACCGAGAGCGGCGTGGACCGGGTGGGGCTGCTCGAACAGGCCCATGGCGGGACGCTTTTCCTAGATGAAGTGGGCGACATGCCCGTGGCGACCCAGGCCAAGCTCCTGCGCATGCTGGTCGAGCAACGGTTTCGTCGGATTGGCGGCGCTCAGGATGTGCAGGTGAATGTCCGCGTCCTGTCCTCCACAGCCCGGGACCTGCAGGGCATGATCTCTCAGGGATTGTTCCGCGAGGATCTCTATCACCGTCTCGCGGTCGTTCCGCTGGACGTTCCGTCGCTCTCTCAGCGGCGCGAGGATATCCCGCTGCTCGTCAATCACTTCCTCGAGCGCCTGACCGCCATGTCCGGTCTGCCCATGCGACGGATCGGAGATGACGCCATGGCGGCGCTTCAGGCGCATGACTGGCCGGGCAATGTCCGACAGCTGCGCAATAATGTTGAGCGCCTGCTGATCCTGGCGACCGGATCTCCGGATGAGCCGGTGACCCTGGACTCGCTGCCGTCCGAAGTCGCAGGGCGTTCGGCCAGCACCGAGACCGGGCTGGATGCAGAGCGCATGATCGCCTTGCCCTTGCGGGATGCGCGTGAGAATTTCGAACGGGAATATCTCAAGGCCCAGATCAACCGGTTCGGGGGCAATATCTCGCGTACGGCCAATTTTATCGGCATGGAGCGTTCCGCGCTTCACCGGAAACTCAAAACCCTTGGCGTCGGCAGCCTGAACCGCAAGGGCGATGACATCGATACAGAGGACGCCGGCTAGGCCCGGCTGAAATCATCCTATGAAAGCTGTTGTGTGCGGGGCAGGGCGTGTGGGTTACGGCATCGCCCGGGAGCTCGCCTCTGAAGGCAACGCGGTGACGGTCGTGGACTGGTCGCGCGAGCTCATCGACAAGGTGACCACCGATCTCGATGTGCGCGGCGTGGTGGGGCATGGCTCCCATCCGGACGTTCTGGATCGAGCGGGGATCCGGGACGCGGACCTTCTTGTGGCCGTGACCTATTCGGATGAGACCAACATGGTCGCGTGTCAGGTCGCCCACTCGCTCTTCAATACGCCCACGCGCATCGCCCGGGTCCGCGCCCAGAGCTATCTCGACAAACGCTGGGGAGATCTTTTCTCTTCAGGCGCGCTCCCCATCGATGTGACGATCTCGCCCGAGCTTGAAGTGAGCCGTTCGATCCTCCAGCGACTGGAGACGCCCGGCGCCTTTGCCACCGCTCCCTTCGCCAATAGTCGGGTGCAGGTGCTCGGTCTGAGGGTGGATGAGCAGTCTCCGGTCGCCGCGAGCACCCGTGCGCAGATGGCCGAGTTGTTCCCTGATCTCGGTTTCGACATTGTGGGCGTGCAGCGCGACCAGACCCTGTTCATCCCCCAGGACGATGATCCGCTCATGCCGGGAGATGATATCTATGTCAGCTTGGCGGCGGGTCATGTGAAGCGGGCTCTGGACGTGTTTGGCCGCTCGGCGCCGCGCGCCCGACGTGTCGTGATCATCGGCGCGGGCAATATCGGGCTTTACGTCGCCAAGGCTCTGGAACGCGTTGGCGGCGTGCGTGTGCGTCTGATTGAGAGCGACAAGGCCCAGGCCGAGCATGCGGCGGACGCCCTGCGGCGGACCGTGGTTCTGCACGGGGATGGTCTGGACCGGGACGTGCTGCGTGAAGCCGGGGTCGAGGACGCTGAACTGGCGCTCTGCCTGACCAATGATGACAAGGTCAATCTGCTCAGCGGCGTAATGGCCAAGAAAGAGGGCGCAGCGCGGTCTCTCTGCCTTGTGAACAATCAGGCTTTCCATCCGGTTCAGGAAGCGCTGGATGTGGATGTCATGATCGACCCGCGGGCCGTGACGGTCTCCACAATTCTCCAGCATATCAGGCGGGGTCGCATTACCGGCCTGCAGACCATGGGCGACGGCATGGCTGAAGCGCTCGAGGGCGTGACGCTGTCCACATCCCCGCTTGTGGGGCAGAACCTGAGCACGCTCGAACCGCCAGAAGGCGTCGCGATCTGCGCCATGGTGCGTGGGGAGCATGTCTATTTCCGAGGCGATTCGGTGGTCATCCAGGAAAATGACCGGGTCATTTTCTTTGCGCTGAAGGCCTCGGTGCCCAAGGTCGAACAGCTGTTCCGCGTCAGTCTCGAGTACTTCTAGACCCATGAAGTGGTCGCCCCGGTTCTTTCGGGCCCTGGCCTGGTGCGCTCTGTTCATTAGTGCGGCGGCCGCCCCTTTCATTCTGTTCGCAGGGCTGGAAGGTCGGGCCGACATTGCACGCGGTTTCACGGTCACGGTGGTGCTGGGGGTTTTCCTGGGCGGGGTCACGCTGGCGGGGACGCGCAAGGTGCACAGCCCGGCCGGAGCGAGTGCGGCCCTGCGTCTCGCCCTGTTTGGCTGGTTGCTGTCGCCGCTGCTGGCGGCGCCGCCCCTTGTCGCGGCGACGGGTTCCTTGCCTCGCGGCGTGTTCGAGGCCTTCTCGGCGCTGACGACCACTGGCGCAATCACGCTGAGCCCGGAAGCGGCTGGCGTGTCCATTACCTTGTGGCGCTGCGTGCTGGCCTGGCTGGGCGGTCTTGGAAGTCTGGTTCTGGCGGCGACCGTCTTTGCGGCGCTGGACCGACGCGGCGTGGGCTTGCGACGAACCTATCTGCTGACCGTGGAGCACGCCGATCTCTTCACCAATTTCGGACGGGCGCTGCGTCGGTTCGGCGCGATCTATATGGGCCTGACGCTGACAGGGTTCATGCTGCTGCTGCTGCTGGGCACGCCGCCCTATGACAGCCTGTGCCTGGCCTTGTCGGGGCTTGCGACTGCGGGCCTGACGCCGCGGTCCGAAGCGCTTGATTTGTGGATGTCGCCCCTGGCCCAGTGCGTCTTGGCTTTGATCTGCCTGTCTGGCGCCTGGAACATGGCGGTGCAGTATGATCTCGCATCCCGCAGGCGCATCAGCCGGGGGAGCGGGGAGTTGCGCGCCATCCTAGTGCTCGGGCTCGGCGCGGCGCTCTATCTGGCGGTGAGCGGTCACCCGGGGCAGGCGCTTTCCGGGGCGCTCGACATGGTGTTCGCCGTGACCACAGCCGGGTTCCAGACCCAGGCCGCACCGGTTCTGCCCCTGACCCTGCTTGTGCTGATCGCCATGGCGGGCGGATCGACGATTTCCACCTCCGGCGGCATCAAGATGCCGCGCATCCTGCTCCTGCTGCGCCGGGCGGGAGGCGAGCTCTCCTCTCTCAGCCATCCGTCCGCTGCGGTCCGGACCCGGTTCATTGGTCGGCCTGTCAGTGATTCGGCGCTCGCCGGCGTCTGGGTGTATGCGCTGGCCTATCCGGCCGCGCTCGGACTCGGGGCCGTGGCGCTTGGCGCCGCTGGAGTGACCTTTGAACAGGCCTGGATGGTGTCAACGGCTTCACTTGTGAATGCGGGACCGCTGGCAGGCGTTGATTACGCAGCGCTTCCGCCAGCAGCGCTGGCGGTATCCGGGTTCATCATGGTGCTGGGACGGCTGGAAGTGCTGGCTGCGGCCGCCGCGTTTTATGTCATCTTCGCGCGTGACTGACTGAGCGCTGACAGGCAATCCTGTTGCAGCCGGGCCAAGGTATGTTTACCTAACTGAGGGGGCGCACGGATTGCGCCGGAATTCAAGTGCGATAAGGCCGATGTCTAACGATAAGAAACAAAACCTGCAGGACGTTTTTCTCAACACGGTTCGCAAGGGCAAGACTCCTCTCACCATCTTTCTGGTCAATGGCGTAAAACTTCAGGGCGTTGTCACCTGGTTTGACAATTTTTGCGTTCTGCTTCGCCGCGAAGGCCAGATCCAGCTTGTCTACAAGCACGCCATTTCCACCATCATGCCAAGCCAGCCCGTCCAGCTGTTTGACAAGGACGAGGCCGAAGGAGACGCCGAGGATTGATCGACCGCAAGCCCGCGCCGCAAACCGCACTCGTTCTCTCTCCGCAATATCCGGGGACGGACGCCAATCGCGCTCAGGCGCGGTTGGAAGAGGCCATTGGCCTGGCGCAAGCTCTGGATCTGGTCACGGCGGAAGCCCGCATAGAGCCGCTGCGTCGTGTTGAGTCGAGCGGCTTCTTCGGCACCGGCAAGATCGCGCAGATCGCTGAACGCGTGAAAGACGCCGAGATCACGGTCGTCATCATTGACGCTGCGTTGAGCCCCATCCAGCAACGCAATCTGGAAAAGAAGCTCAATGCCAAGGTGATTGATCGGACCGGTCTGATCCTCGAGATCTTCGGCCTGCGCGCGCAAACGCGCGAGGGCCGATTGCAGGTCGAGCTGGCGCGCCTGGCGTATGAGCGCTCGCGCCTTGTGCGCACCTGGACCCACCTTGAGCGCCAGCGCGGCGGTCGCGGCTTCCTGGCCGGTCCGGGGGAAACCCAGATCGAAACGGACCGTCGTATTCTCGCGGACAAGATGGCCAAGCTCCGCCGCGAGCTGGACGAGGTCAAGCGCACCCGCTCCCTGCACCGCAAGAAGCGCCAGACCGCGCCCTGGCCCACAGTCGCCCTTGTCGGTTACACGAATGCGGGCAAGTCGACCCTCTTCAACCTGCTCTCGGACGCACAGGTTCTCGCCAAGGACATGCCGTTCGCCACGCTGGATCCCACGGTGCGCGGCGTCAAACTGCCCTCAGGCCGCCGCGTCCTGATGAGTGATACGGTGGGCTTCATCACGGACTTGCCGACCGAGCTGATTGCAGCGTTCCGCGCGACACTCGAAGAGGTGATCGAGGCGGATGTACTCATCCATGTGCGCGACATGGCCGATCCCGACCATGAAGGCCGCAAGGCGGATGTGGAATCGGTCCTGGCCGCCCTGGGCGCCGGAGCAGAAGCAGACCAGCACGTCATTGAAGCGTGGAACAAGTCCGATCAGCTGTCGGCTGAGGATCATGAAGAGCTGGTCTGGCGCGCCAAGCTGCCCAAGCGGGAGAACGGGCCTGTCAGCATCGTGACCTCCGCAGTGACGGGGGCGGGCGTTGACGCGCTTCTGGAACAGGTCGAACTGGCCCTGTCCGTTGATGATGTCGCTCTGCGCCTGGAGTTCGGCCCGTCTGATGCGGAAGCGCTGGCCTTTGTGCATCGCCATGGCGCGATCCTGTCAGAGACCACAGATCGCGATACGGGCGTGGTGAGCGTGCATGTGCGCCTGAGTGAAGCGGACGCCGGCCGATTCAACCAGCGTTATGGCGTTTTCGAAGAGGCTGACAGCCTGGCTGACTAGGACCGCTCCTCGGTTTTGACCGCGAGCCACAGGGCTTCCATGGTTTCAAGGTCGGCCTCCTGAACACTCCCGCCTTCGCGGGTCAGACGCGCTTCCACGCCGCGGAAACGACGTTCGAATTTCGCGTTGGCGTCCCGCAGTGCGGTTTCCGGATCCAGCTGGAGTTTGCGCGCGAGATTGGAAACCGCGAACAGGAGATCTCCGATCTCTTCGTGAATATGCGCCGGGTCGTCCTCGGCGATGGCCTCCCGGACTTCAGTCAATTCTTCCTCGATCTTGTCCAGAACCTGATCGATGTCCGGCCAGTCAAACCCGACCCGGGCCGCACGTTTGGAGAGTTTCTCAGCCCGCAACAAGGCGGGCAGGGCGACGGGCAGATTGGCCAGCACAGACGGGTCTTTATCGGCCTTCGCCGCGCGTTCCTCTGCTTTCTGGGCCTCCCAGGCGCTGATCTGGGATTGGGCGTCCCGCGCATCCGCATCCGAGAAGACATGGGGATGGCGACGCAACATCTTCTCTGAAATCGCGTCGGCGACGTCCTCGAAGCGGAAGAGGCCTTCCTCTTGCGCCATCTGGCTATGGAAAACGACCTGGAAGAGAAGATCGCCGAGCTCGTCCTTGAGTTCAGCCATGTCTTCACGCTCGATCGCGTCCGCGACTTCGTAGGCCTCCTCGATCGTGTAGGGGGCGATGGTGCGGAATGTCTGTTCGATATCCCAGGGGCAACCGCCGTCGGGATCGCGCAACCTGTCCATGATGGCGAGCAAACGATCCAGCGCTCCAACCGGCTTTGAGTCGATGGCCTCGCGATCACGATAGGGAAAGCAGGCTGCAGTGTCGGGGTTATCGGTCATCATCATCCAGCGCATTCGGGTGAAACAGATTCCCTGCTGAATAAGGGAAGTCGGTGTCCTTGGGAAAGGGGCGCCGGAAACGCGCTTGATGGTTCATTGTTTTTTCAGTTGCACAGCCGAACCTGATCGCATTCATTGGTTGTGTTTATGGAGATCACGATTCTCACAACTGTCTCCCTTCGCGCCAAGATTCTCATCCTTGTGGTCACGGTGACGGTTTCCGTCGCCATGGTTGTGGGATTTGCGAATTTCATCCAGGCCAGTTCGATGAGCCGGACCGCGGCGCGCGCGGAGCTGCATGCCGAGACCCGCGTGGTCGCCGCTCACATACAAAGCGCGTTCCAGATTGCGAATGATCAGGCCTTCATCATCCGCAATACGCCGCCCATCGAGGGCATCATACGGGCAAAAGCCAACAATGGCGTCGACCCATATGATGGCAGCACGCTCGAGACCTGGCGGGAGAGACTGGCGGACATCTTCAGGTCCCATCTCGAGGTTGAGCGTGAATACACGCAAATCCGCTTTATTGGCATAGAAGATGGCGGGCGAGAGATCGTCCGCGTCAACCGTTTGGCCGAAGGGTATGAAATCGTTGATGCGCAGGAGCTTCAGAGGAAGGGAGAGGAGTTCTATTTCCAGCCTGGATTGATGACGCCGCAGGACGCCATCTACACCTCTCCCATTACGGTCAATCGCGAGTTTGGCGGTCCCAGCGGGGACATGACGCCAACGGTGAGGACCATCGTCTCTGTGCGGACGCCCGAAGGCGACCCTATCGGGATCATCGTGATCAATTCCGACATACGCGTGATCATGGAAGAGGCGCTGCTAGAGGCCGCGCCGGACTATGAAGTCTACATCTCGGATTCCCAGGACAATTTCATCCATTACCTTCCGGACCAGGGCGTGGTGCGCAATGAGTTCGCCTTCCAGGCGGGCTTCGAGCCGCCTGAACTCCTCAGTCTGGATGCCGAAGCGCTTCAGGACGTCGACGGTTACACCTATGTCCTCCACACCCTGGAAGCAGGTGAGGGTGGCGGGAACGGTCTGATCTTCCGGATTCTGGTTGGCGAACCGAACGAAGCGCTGATGCAGGGCGCCTACGCCATTCGCCAGCAATCCATGTTGCTAGCGGTCAGCCTGGTGGTGCTGACCGCGATTGGGTCTTTGCTCTTTGTCACCAGCCTGACCCGTCCCCTGGGAGAGTTGACCGAGGCCGTGCTCACCTATGGCCAGTCCCGGGAACCCATAGCGATCAGTTTCAGCAATAATGACGAGATCGGCGAGCTGGGTCGCGCCTTCATGGAGATGACGCAGGCCCTCAAGCAGAATGAGCTGAGCGCCAATACATTCGAGAACATCATCGACGGCTTGATCCTGATGCGGCCGGACGGATCCATTCAGTCCCTGAACCCAGCCGCAAGAGTCATGTTCGGATATGCAGAGGATGAGCTGATCGGCCAGGATATTTCAGTCCTGCTGCCGGATGGCGTCCGGCAGGAGCGTGAGGGAGCTGTCCGGAAGATCTCGTGTTTCATCGAGCAGCATCTGGTGGGTGAAACCTTCGAGGCGGAAGCATGCATGAAGAATGCTGAGCCCCTGCCTGTCGAGCTGACCCTGAGCGATGTCCAGAGGGCTGACGGCAAGCTTTTCGGCTTGATGATCCGGGATATTTCAGCGCGCAAGCAGATGGAGGTGATGAAGGACGAGTTTGTCTCCACCGTGAACCATGAGCTGAGAACGCCCCTGACATCCATGCTGGGCTCCTTGAGCCTGCTTCAGGCACGCCTGCAGGCGAAGTTCAAGGATGACCAGAAGGCGTCCACATTGCTGGATATGGCCCAACGTAGCTGTGATCGTCTGCATCATCTGGTCAATGACATCCTCGATCTTGAGAAGATCGCCGCCGGCAAGCTGGAATACCGGATGGAAGAGGTGCCCTGTGATGACCTCGTGCAGGATGTCGTGGAAAGCCATCGCGTTCTGGCCGAGGAGCATGATGTCCAATTCGTGCTCGACCTGAAGGCCGATGACCCGCCCGTCCGTCTGGATGTGTCACGCTTCACCCAGGCGCTGGTCAATCTCTTGTCCAATGCGGCGAAATATTCCCCGGCCGGAGAGACCGTGACAATTCTCACGCGCAGGCTTGAGGACGGCCATATCCGGATCTCCGTGGCCGACAATGGCCCCGGAATTCCGGAAGAGTTCCAGCCGCGCATCTTTGACCGCTTCTCCCAGGCTGACAGTTCGACCACACGTCGCGTCGGCGGGAATGGCCTTGGCCTGAATATCACCAAGAACCTCGTTGAAGCCTTTGATGGGGAGATCAGTTTCGACACCAAGGTCGGTGAGGGGACAGTCTTCCATATCCTGCTTCCGATCGTTGACGCCGTCGCCGTTGACCCCCTCGTCGACGAGACGACTGACTTCATCAGCCTCCAGACCCAGATCGGATGATCATCGGATGACGCTCAAGAGGATCGCGTGTGTCGAGGATGACCCGGATATCCGGATGATCCTGAACATGTCGCTCAGTGAGATCGGCGGCTTCAGCGTGCAGCTTTACGAGGACGGGCCAACAGCGCTCGCCAGGCTTGGGCAAGACGAACCCCAGCTGATCATGCTGGACATGATGATGCCTGGAATGAATGGGCTGGAGGTTCTGGCGGCGCTCAGACAGAAGCCGGAATTCATGAACACGCCCGTGATCTTCATGACGGCCAAGGCGCAATCCCATGAACTTGACGCCTATATCAGCGCGGGCGCCCAGTCGGTCATCGTCAAGCCTTTCGATCCGATGACCCTGCCGGAGAGCTTGCTGAAGATCTGGGAAGATCTGGACGGCTAGTGCGGACGTTGTTGCTGGGCGATCCGGCTGATGGCGCGCATGACCACAGCCCGATTGAAGGGTTTGATGAGGACATGGTCGACTCCGTTCCGGATCACGGAGTGAATTTTCTCGGCGTTGTTCTCTGACGTCAGAAAGATGATGGGGGTCTGGCTGGGAAGGCGGGCCTGACCAGAGCGCACCTGCCTGAGAAGCGACAAGCCGTCTACAGGTTGCATGTACCAGTCAGAAAGCAACATGGTCGGCGTGTAGGTGCGCATCAGCGCCAAGGCTTCCTGTCCCGAACTCGCCATACGAACTTCGCCGACGCCGATATCCGTCAGAAGTTCCCGCACGAGATTGCGCACGGATATATCGTCCTCGACAAAGAGGATGCGTTGAACCTTCAGGAGCTTTCGAAGGGCATCGGCCTGGTCATCCCCATAGGATCTTGGCGCTGGATTCTCAAAACTTTGCACCAGCTTGGAATGGTCGACCGTGACATAGCTGCGCAGTTTCGCGATCTTGCTCAAGCTGACATAGATGCGCTCCATGCGCTTCGGCGTGATGTCCTGTTTCGATTGCAGGAGCTCATCCGCATCCTGTTCCAGCTTGAAGAACTGCGCCCCCAGGATCGGGAATCCCATGCAGTACGCAGCGCCTTTCAGACGGTGACTTTCCGCATGTAGAGATTTGAGGTTCTGCTTGAGCTCGAATTGGGATGCCTTGTCATCACCCATGATCCGGGTCAAGGTGGCAAGTTGTTCTGGAAACCTGTTGCAGAACTGTTCGACGACGCGTCTCGGGTTTGCGCTGGGCATACAGGACTCCGTTAAGGCTGGGCCCACTCTATGCGAGGGTTCTATTGCAATCGTTACCCACCGTGTCCGATCAGTTCGCGAGCGCGCGCCCCAGAACGCCATGAAGGCGATGCGCGTCAAAGGGTTTGAGGAGATAGCCATCCGGCCGGTACAGGCCGGCGCGTTCGATCGCCTGCTTTGAGGAGGGGACGGTCATGAAAATGAACGGCGTTTCCCGTGAGGGCTGCAAGCCGCCCGAGCGAACTTTCCTGAGCAGGTCGAGACCATTGTCGCCCTCAAGTTGCCAGTCGCAGATTATGGCGTCGACGGAATGCGCGCTGAGGTATTCGACCGCGTTTTTGGCGCATGTCTCGTAAACGACTGAAGAATAACCTTCCTCCTTGAGATACATCTCAGCGAGGCCATGCAGATTGGTGTCGTCATCCACAAAGAGAATGCGTTTGTTGTCCCTGGGGTCCACAAGGGGCGACACTGACAGGTCTTCGGTACGGGGCTCATAGCCCAGATCTCTGAGCACGCCCGCCTGATCGAGCATGTCGGCGATCATGTCCGGCAGGCGCGTCTGTTCCAATGCGGGGCGAGCATCAAGGTCCGAAGAAAGCTGGGTGAGGGCGACCTCCTCGATGAGCTCGAAATTGCGAGCCATGGCTGGAAAACCAAAGGATCCGTACGACCCCAGGAGTCGATGCGACAGCCTCGCGATGTCATCCAGCAATTCTGGATCAACGCCAGATCCTCCATCGGTCTGCAGGCGGGCGTGCAAGGCCTGGATGTCGTCATGGGCCCGGCTCAGGAAGGTGCGGCGCAGGTCCGATAGATCTGTCGAGGTCGGCATGAATCGCCTCCATCACTCAGTGAACTTATTCAGGAGTGTGAGGGGCGGGTTGAGAATATCAAGATAACAAACGTGTTTAATTTGAAGTTTGTCACCAATGCGGGCCAGTGAGACCTACCGAGAAAGTGCGCATAAGACATATTATGAGAAAAGAATTGGATTATATGCGGCTCAGATCAATCAAGGCGCCATCTGACGGCGCGAGGGTTATCTGGAGGCCGTCATAAGCCGGCCTGACGCCCTCTGGCAGGCGTTCCAGGAGGTCCTTGTAATCAAGATCGATATGAAGATTGGTCAGGACGCCAAGCCGGGGCTTTATCTGCGACAGCCAGTCGAGCGCCAGATTGACATGCGCGTGACTGGGATGCGGCTTGTCACGCAGTGCGTCCACGATCCAGAGGCTTGTCCCTGACAGCGCCTGCATGGCTTTCTGGTCGAGGCCGTTCACGTCCGGCGTGTAAGCCAGCGGCCCGATGCGAACGCCGCTGCACGGTTCCCGTCCATGAACCACATCAAAGAGCGAAAGTTCGATCTGACCGCCCGGACCGTCAATGCTGGCGGTCTGGCCCGCTTCAAGGCCATGATCCCGCATGAGCGGCGGATAGCCTGAGCCCTCTGGCGTCTCAAAGATGTAGCCGAAGCGCGCGCGCAACAGCGACTGCGTTTGCGAATTCATCATTGCGTCGAGCCGGGCGCCGCGTCGATAGACAAACGCCCGGACGTCATCAATGCCGTGCGCCTGATCCGCATGGGCGTGTGTAAAGGCGACGCCATCAATGCTGGTGACGCCTGCCGAGAGCATCTGCTCACGTAAATCCGGAGATGTATCAATCAGCAAGCGCGTGGCTTCGCCTGCCTTGAGGGCCTCCAGGCTGTGTGCGCGTTCCACTAGCAAGCTACAGCGGGACCGTCGATTTTTCGGGTTCCTGGGGTCGCACGCCCCCCAGTCTCCATCAATGCGCGGCACGCCGCCTGATGATCCACAGCCCAGGATGCGGGCTCTGATCACCGGGCCCGACGTCATGCGATGCGGATCCGGTCAAACAGACGCAGAGCCGCCTGCGTGGTGCGTTCGGCGCCTTCCTCGGATGACCAGCCCTTCACCTCGCACAGCTTGTCAAGAACATGTGGCAAGTATGCAGGTTCATTGCGCCTTCCCCGATGCGGAACAGGCGCCAGATACGGGCAGTCCGTCTCCACAATCACCCGGTCCTCAGGCACGATGTCACGGAAGACGGACCGGACATCCTCGGCCTTCTTGAAAGTGATGATGCCCGATGCGGAGAAATAGGCGCCGAGCGCGGCCGCGCGTCGCGCCAGCTCGGAGCCCCCGGTATAGCAGTGCAGAAGCGGCCGGAACGCCCCCTTCCCCATTTCGTCCTCAAGAAGCTCCGCCATCTGCTGATCGGCGTCCCGGCAATGCAGGATGATCGGCAGATCAGCGCGACGCGCCGCCTCGATATGCGCGCGCAGTGAGGGATACTGATCTTCGGCCGGACTGTAATTGTAATGGAAATCAAGTCCGGTCTCGCCAATGGCGACGACCTTGGGATGCCGGGCGATGTCCAGCAGTTCATCGGCTGTGATGTCAGGCCGGTCCTTGGCGTGATGCGGGTGGGCCCCAATGGTGCAATAGACGTCGTCATGCTTTTCCGCGATGGCGGCGACCTGCTCGAATTCATGCAGGCGACAGCAGATTGCGATCATCGGAGAGACGCCCGCATCCCGAGCGGCGTCCAGAACGGAGTCCAGATCGTTGGCGTAATCCTCGCCATGAACATTGATATGGGTGTCGATCAGCATCAGGTCTCAGTCTGCTTGGGCCGCATCCTGCATCAGCCCGAATGCGGCGTAGAGTGTCTGTTTCGGGTCGAGGTAGAGGGTTTCGCTCTCTCTCGCCAGACGGGTCAGGCGGTCGGCCGCCTCCACCCAGGCGCCCGCCCTGTCCGCACCGCCGGTTTCAAGCGCCAGGGCGCGGGCGCGGTTCTGAGCGTCAGCCACCAGAAAATCGAGCGTGATCGGTTTGATTTGCTCCCCGCCCTTGCGCGTAGCCGAGGCGGCGATTTGTGCGATGGCCGCGCGATCAAGGCGCGGCAGACCGGACAAGGCCGTATCGATGGTGGCCATCAAGGCGGGCGCATCAGTTTCCGCCAAAGCGAGCGCACGGCCCGGCGCGCCCTGCGCCAGCATTGCGGCGCGCTGCGCTTCATCAGCACTCATCTGGTGGCGGTCCATGAGCCATTGCGTCGTGGCTTCAATGCTGGGCGCGCGAAGGATCAGACGACGGCAGCGCGATCGGATCGTCGGGAGCAGGCGTCCGGGCGTATTCACGATAAGAATGAGCAAGCCTCGCTGAGGCGGTTCTTCAAGAGTTTTCAGCAAAGCATTGGCGGAATTGACGTTCAGCTCGTCTGCGCTGTCGACGATGCAGACCCGCCACCCCTTGCCGCTGGCGCTCTTGGAGAAGAATTCCGGCGCGCGACGCGCCTCCTCGACCGGGATCTCGCCCTTCAGCTTGCCGGTCTTGTCGTTATAGGGGCGACGGATCAGAAGGAAGTCAGGATGCGACAGCGCTTCAAGCCGGCGGCAGACCGGATCGTCCGGATCGCTCGCCAGTCCCGCCTCGTCAGTCGCCCGGGCGCCCAGCAGTCGTCGGGCCAGACGGTAGGCGAAACTCGCCTTTCCCACGCCCTTGGGCCCCGACACCATCCAGGCATGATGCATGCGCCCGCTGCTGATCGCGGCTTCGGCCTCGTTGAGCGCCGCATCCTGTCCGAACAGGTCGTAGACGCGACGAGGGTGGGGCAGCCCCCCTTCCCGGTCCGCTTCTGGGCGATCCTCGTCACTCACTTCAGCGCTCCGAGGCGTTGGGTCAGGATATCGAAGGCCGATGCCGCAACCTGATCCGCCGGCATGGCGCCATCAAGCACCACGCAGCGCTCTGGCGCCGCGCGTGCGATATCCAGAAAGGCGACGCGAAGAGCATGGTGAAAGGCGGCCGGCTTGCGCTCGAAGCGCGTGGCGCCTTCGCCGCGAAGACGCGTGCGCTCAAGGCCGGTCTCAGGATCAAGATCCACGACAAAGGTGAGGTCCGGGCCAAAACCATGCATACTGGCGCGGTCGATCTCATCGATCTGCGCGGTCGACATGCCGCCCGCAGCGCCCTGATAGGCGCGCGTTGAGTCCGAGAAGCGGTCACAGATCACCCAGATGCCCTGATCGAGGGAGGGCCGGATCAGGCGCTCCACATGGTCAACGCGCGCGGCATACAACAACAGGGTTTCAGACAGGGCGGACCAGCGTTCGGTATCACCCTCCACCAGCAAATTGCGCAGGGCTTCGGCATTGGGCGTGCCGCCGGGTTCTCGCGTGATCAGGGTTCTGACGCCCTGCGATTCCAGGGACTCAGACAAGGCCTTGGCCAGCGTGGTCTTCCCCGCGCCCTCCCCGCCTTCCAGCGTGATGAAACGACCTTGGGTCATGGATCAACCGCCACGGATCAGACGCGCCAAGGCCGCGCCAGCCCGGCCCATCGCGCCCTTGCGGGCCACAGACTGGGCGGCTTCAACCGGCACGCTCATCTCGCGACCATCGGGCAAGGTGACGTCCAGCTGACCGACAATGTCCCCCTCCTGAACCGGCGCATGCAGGGGAGCCTGATAGACCAGTTCGGCGGTGACGCCGTCGCGATCGCGACGATGCAGGCCAAAGGACAGGTTTTCAGCGGCGCGCAGCTCCACACGCGGGGCCACGCCCAGATAGACCTCGGCGTCACCCAGAACCTCGCCGGCCTCGACAAGGTCCACGGTCGAGAATTCTGAGAACGCAGCCCGCATCAGGCGCTCGGATTCATCCGCCCGCGCGCGATTGGAGTCCATGCCGTTGAAAACAACGATCCGACGCTCGCCGTCGCGTTCCGCCGAGGCGACAAGGCCATAGCCGGATTCCTCGGTATGGCCGGTCTTCAGCCCATCCGCGCCGTCAAACACGCCCAGCAACGGATTGCGGTTATACTGACGGATGCCGTTATAGGTGAACTCGGTTTCCGAATAGATGTCATAGTATTGCGGATAGGTCTCGATGATGTGGCGGGCCAGGCGCGCAAGATCCAGCGCGGAAATCCGGTGATCAGGATCGGGCCAGCCCGTCGCGTTGGCGAAGCTGGCGCTCTCAAAACCCAGCTCATGGGCGCGCTCGGTCATCATCTGGGCGAAGTTCTCTTCCGTGCCGCCAAGCGCTTCCGCCACCACGATGCAGGCGTCATTGCCTGATTGCACGATGATGCCCCGGATCAGATCGCCGACTTCGGCGCGTGAGTTCACATCGAGGAACATGGTGGAGGACCCCGAGGCCGCTCCGCCTCGCCGCCACGCGTTCTCACTGACCGGCAAGGAGGTGTCGAGCGTGAACCGTCCGTCCTCAAGGGCCTCGAAGACCATGAGCGCGGTCATCAGCTTCGACATGCTGGCCGGCGGCATCGGCTCCTCGCCATTCTTGGAGAACAGCACGTCCCCGCTCTCGTAATCCAGGATCACGGCGTGGGAGGCGCGCGTGTCAAACGCGCTCTGCGCCATCGCGGACGGCGATAGGCTGACAGTGATCAGGGCGAGCAGGCAGAGCAGTCGACGCATGATGAGGGTCCCGGGATTGGCGGTTGAAGCGGAATCGGCGGCGGTTGCGGACACCCTAGCCTTCATCGGAACTTGGCTGAAGCGTGGCGTCCAGATTTTGGGTGAAAGACGGCGTGTGATCTCCGGGCGGACCGGTTTCAGGATCAAAAAAGACGGGCGGCGCGGCGCGGTCACGCCGATCGGCCGGACCCAGACCCTCCACCCTCACCTCCACAAGCCCGTCATCGGTGAAGCCGAGGGCTTGCGCGGCGGCGTGGCTGAGATCGATCAGGCGGCCGTCGATATATGGGCCGCGATCATTCACCCGAACGATGATGCTGGCGCCCGTATCCAGACGCGTCACCCGCGCCCGGCTGGGCAGTCGCATGGTGCGATGCGCAGCAGTCAGCTGTGTAGAATCAAAAATTTCGCCGTTCGCTGTCTGGCGACCCTCAAAACCCGGCCCATACCAGCTGGCGAGCCCCGTCTCCACGCTGCGCGGCGTATCCTCATCCGGTGTGAACACGGGCGGAGGCGGCGCGGGGTGAACGGCTGGCGCCTGACGCCCCAGACGCGGCTGTTGGGGCGGCTGCCCCGTACAGCCGGCCAGCATGAGGACGGTCAGAATGGCGAGGCCTGAATGCAGCAGGCGCAGTTTCGTGAAGGACATGCACGGACCCTGGTTCGCTGGGAGCCAGTGTAATTCAAGCCAAGTGTGGCGAAAGTGCGTGTCGCAGGCGGCATGGATGCAGCAAGGGCCGCGGTTTGGAACCGCGGCCCTTGCCCATCAGGTCAGATGGAAGCGGACGCTAGGACCGATCAAGGTCAAAGCGGTCGAGCTGCATCACTTTCACCCAGGCGTCGACGAAGTCCTCGACAAAGCGGTCTTCCGCGCCGTCAAAGGCGTAGACCTCGACCACCGCGCGCAGTTCGGCGTTGGAGCCATACACAAGATCCGCTTCGGTCGCGGTCCATTTGAGCGCGCCTGACTGACGATCCCGGCCCTCAAACACATACTCGGCGTCGGTCGGCCGCCAGACCGTGTTCATGTCCAGCAGATTGACGAAGAAGTCATTGCTCAGCACGCCCGGCTGATCGGTCAGAACGCCATGAGCGGCGTCGCCCGTATTGGCTCCGAGCGCACGCATGCCGCCCAGCAGAACCGTCATTTCCGGCACCGTCAGCGACAGGGTGTCTGCGCGGTCCACCATCAGTTCGGACGGGGAGCGACGGTTGGCGGGATCATAATAGTTCCGGAAGGCGTCCGCACGCGGCTCGAGATAGCTGAATGCTTCCACATCGGTCTGGTCCTGGGAGGCGTCCGTGCGTCCGGGCTCGAACGGGACAGTGATGTCATGACCAGCCTGCTCGGCCGCGCGTTCAACCCCCGCTGCGCCGCCCAGAACGATCAGATCGGCCAGGGATACGCGAACATCATCCGCCTGACGGTCATTGAAGTCCTGCTGAATGCCTTCCAGCACGGCAAGAACACGGTTGATCTCGGCGGGATTGTTGACCGCCCAGCTGCGCTGCGGATCAAGACGCAGGCGTGCGCCATTCGCGCCGCCACGCATATCGGTGTCCCGATAGGAGGACGCCGCCGCCCAGGCCGTGCGCACAAGCTCGGCATTGCTCAGATCGGTATCGAGAATCGCCGATTTGAGTGCGGCGACATCGCCATCATCGATCAGGGCGTAATCAGCCGCCGGAACCGGATCCTGCCAGAGCAGTTCGACATCGGGCACGTCCGACCCCAGATACCGTGCGCTCGGGCCCATGTCGCGGTGGGTCAGCTTGAACCAGGCGCGGGCGAAGGCGTCCTCGAATTCCTCGGGGTTTTCCAGAAAGCGCGTCGTGATCTCGCGATAGGCCGGATCAACCTTCAGTGCGAGGTCGGTGGTGAACATGATCGGGGTTTCGTACTCGTCCGGATTGTGAGCGTCCTGAACGATCATGGCCTCTTCCGGATTGGCGGGAATCCATTGAATGGCGCCGGCCGGGCTGCGGCTCTGGACCCATTCGAAATTATAGAGGTTCTCCAGATACTGCATGGTCCACATGGTGGGCGCCGCGCTCCAGGCGCCTTCCAGACCGGAGGTCACCGTGTCGGCGCCATTGCCCGTGCCACAGGAATTGTCCCAGCCCAGACCTTGCGCCTCGACCCCGTTGGCGGCCGGTTCAGGACCGGTGCATTCTTCCGGGCTATGGGCGCCATGGGCCTTGCCGAAGGTGTGGCCGCCGGCGATCAGCGCGGCGGTTTCCTCGTCATTCATCGCCATGCGGCCAAAGGTGTCGCGAATGGCGTTCGCGGCGAGTTGCGGATCCGGCACGCCGTTCGGGCCTTCCGGGTTCACATAGATGAGGCCCATCATCGAGGCCGCCAGCGGACGTTCGAGTTCGCCGCCCTCATAGCGCGCCTCATTGCCCAGCCATTCTTCCTCGGCGCCCCAGTAGACAAGCTCGGCCTGCCAGTCGTCCTCACGCCCGCCGGCGAAGCCCAGGGTTTCAAAACCCATGTCTTCCATTGCGACCGTGCCGGCCAGAATCATCAGGTCCGCCCAGGAAATGTTCGCGCCGTATTTCTGCTTGATCGGCCAGAGCAGACGCCGGGCGCGATCAAGATTGGCGTTGTCGGGCCAGCTGTTGAGCGGTTCGAACCGCTGCTGGCCGCCGCCCGCGCCGCCGCGACCGTCAAAAGTGCGATAGGTGCCGGCGCTGTGCCAGGCCATGCGAATGAAGAAGGGACCGTAATGCCCCCAGTCAGCCGGCCACCAGTCCTGGGAGTCGGTCATGAGCGCGCGCAGGTCTGATTTCACCGCCTCAAGATCGAGAGACTGGAAGGCGGCCGCGTAGTCGAAGTCTTCTCCGAGCGGATTGGATCGGGTCGTCTCATTGAGGCGCAACTGCGTCAGGTCGAGCTGATCGGGCCACCAGGCGGAGTTGGGACGCGGCTCCTGGACGCCATGTCCCATGGCGGGGCGCTGATAGTCCTGAGTTTGAGCGACCTCACGCGAGGTGTCGTTGAGTTCGCCCTGAATGCCCATGCCCGGAAACGTCGCGCAGGCGGATGCGCTGAGTGCGATCACGGCGCTGGTCGTCAGAAGTAAGCCCTTGTTGATCCAAGTCATATCGGAAGTCTCCCTGAACAAAGATATGCGCTTTTGTTCAGGCACAGCTTTCCCGCCTGCACATGAGGGGCATGTGAAGTCATGCCAGAGCTCTGGCGAAAACAAAGACAGGGAACGCTCTATGCCTGTATCGAGAGCGCCATGATTACAGTTTGTACAGGGTGCGCCGTTATTTCGTCAAAATGATTGCTTTGATGGCAGCGATAAATGCTTTTTATGGGGCAGTGCAGCATTTTGAGCCGCGTCGACTGCAAGGCGTCAGCGGGGCGCGCTTGTGCCCTCACCTGTCTCCGGGCTAAACACGGATGTGACGGAGGGGTGGCAGAGTGGTCGATTGCGGCGGTCTTGAAAACCGTTGAGCCGCGAGGTTCCGGGGGTTCGAATCCCTCCCCCTCCGCCACCAGACAGAGCCCTGCTTTGTCCGAGTTGCACCGCGAGCCCTGCGATTTCTCCCTAGTTCAGAAGCAGTCTGGTCAGCGCCTCGCCGACCCTTTCGGATACATGATCTCTCGGCGTATCAGGCGACAGCACGGCGAGCGCTGTGGCCATGCGATCGGGCTGGCCCAGGGTTGCGTTGATCATCACGAAGACCAGCGCCGGGTCCTGGATCGGTATGATCTTTTCGTCGATGCCTTGCTGGATCAGCGGGCGCGCCGCTTCATAAAGCGGCTGCAACAATTGCTCGGCGATGATCTGGCCTTTGGGGACGGGCTCCAGGCTGCCGCGCGCAATGAAACCGCGCACATCGGCGCTCTGATCATAGAAAGAAGCGGTCATGCGGATGATCAGCTCCAGACGATCTCTCGCACTCATCTGCTCGTCAGCCGCGAGAGCCTGAAGCGCCGCAATCTTGCCCTCCAGCATCTGACCGAACGAGTCCACGCAAGCCTGCCAGAGGCCTTCCTTGCCGCCAAAGTGCACGGCCACCAGATTGGGCGCGACATTCGCGGCCTTCGCGATCGCGCGAAGCCCCGCCGCTTCATATCCAAAATCTGCAAAGTGTCGCGTGGCGGCCCGGATCAGCGCCTCCCGGCCATCGGGCGCGTCCGCTCTGCGACGTCCGCGCCGTCGGGGCGTGTTCTCTTGACGCATCTTTCACTCCGCAATCATATGTACGAGTGTACATATGGAATCGTTTCCTCATTAAAGGCAGGCGCCTGAGAAAGGGTGAATACCATGCGACCATCCCTCACCCGTCGTGCAGCGCTGTATAATCTGTCAGCGTTTGGACTACTGGGCGTCAGCGCCTGTGCGCCAGACTTTGACCCCGATTCCCGCACTGACCAGATGACGGGCGCGCTCGACGGCACCGTCGTGGAAGCCTTCTTCTACGCTTTCGGCCCCTATGAATTTGCGCGCTCCATGCAGGCCCTCTCCGGTCAGATCCATGTCGGGGACAGGCTCATCTCCGAAGAGGCGTTGGCGGATGCGGCGCAACGGGCGGGCGGCGCGGACGTGCTGATCAATCGCCATATCCATGTGCGTGATCTCGCCGACGAACGCATCCGCTCTGTCACCGCGCCGAACAATGACACGCTTTACACATCGGCGGTTCTGGAACTGTCCCAAACGCCGGTCCGGCTGATCGTGCCAGAGCATGGCGAACGCTATCTGTCGGTCGCGCTGATGGACATGTTCACCGACCAGCGCATGGTGGGCGCCCATGGCCGCAAAGGCGCGCCGGGCGAGTATCTGATCATCGGACCCGACAGTCCTCTTGAGGACGGACCTTTCGTGATCCGGATGCCCAGCAATGACGCCTGGTTGCTCGCGCGCACCTTCGTGGCGGGCGTTGAGGATCTGGAGGCCGCGCGGCAGGTGCAGAGCGGCATCTCTGTCGAGCCGCTTGATCCCGAGGTCCAGCCCCGCCGCTTCATTACGCGCGCACCTGCGGACATGGAGCCTGAAAGCTTTCTGGCGCTGACCAATGAAGTGCTGGGGCGTTCGCCCGGTCATCCTCAAGTGGAGCGGTCCGCGCACTTTGTCAGGAAAGGCATCGTTCCCGGCCGCATCAATGCCTGGGAGGATCTGTCGCTGGGCGCGCGCCTCGCCTGGTCTCGCTGGCTGCCCCGCGCCCTGCCGCGTGTACGGCAGGGATTGTCACGCACACAAAGCCGGATGGGCTGGAACACGCCGCCTGTCACCCTGGGCGATTATGGCGAGAATGATGTGGTGCGCGCCGCCATCGCGCTGATCGGGTTTGGCGCCTTGAGGACTGAAGATGCGCGATACTTCCGGACTGAAACCGATGAGGCGGGCGAAGAGCTCAATGGCGCCAAAACCTATCAGATGGTGATCCCATCAGAGGGGGTTCCGGTTGAGGCCTTCTGGTCGCTCAGTCTTTACGAGCCAGATGCAGATGGTCGCCTCTTCTTCTATGAGACGCCGCTCGACCGGCACTCCATCAATTCTGGCTCCTCAGACCTTGTTCGCGCCGCAGACGGCTCGATTGTTCTTCAGCTGTCTCGAGAGCGGCCAACCTCTGACGGCATCGTCTGGATCCCCACGCCTGCGGGCAAGTTTGAAGCCATCTTCCGCACCTATGAGCCTCAAGAGGCCGTGATCGTTGGCAGCTGGTCCGTGCCGCCTATAGAGCGCATCCACTGACAGGACGAATTGCCTCAGCCTCCAGTTCTCACTTTCCGTTTCAGCAAGAGCCGGCGACCGTTAGTCTGGTGAAATCTGACAATTGGAGGGTGACATGTCCCGACTTCACCAACACGCCGAGCACCATCTCGTCGCCCGTGTCGGCTGGCTGCGTGCCGCGGTGCTGGGCGCCAATGACGGCATCGTCTCCACCGCCAGCCTGATTGTGGGGGTCAGCGCGGCGTCTGCGGCGACGTCGGATGTCCTAATCGCCGGGGTGGCGGGTCTCGTCGCCGGGGCCATGTCCATGGCGGCCGGGGAATATGTCTCGGTCAGCTCCCAGTCTGACACCGAGAAAGCCGATCCGTCGCGCGAACGCGCCGAGCTCCGCGATCAGCCAGAATTCGAGCGTGAGGAGCTGGCCCGCATCTATATGGAGCGCGGCCTTGAGGAAGGCCTCGCCTTTCAGGTGGCGGACCAGCTGATGGCGAAGGATGCGCTCGGCGTGCATGCCCGCGAGGAGCTGGGCATATCCGAGATCACCACGGCGCGCCCGATCCAGGCGGCGTTCACCTCGGCGGCGACGTTTGCGGTGGGCGCAGCCCTGCCCTTGCTGATGGTTCTTCTGATGCCGGCCCAGCTACTTAGCGCGGGCGTCAGCGCGGCCTCCCTGGTGTTTCTGGCTCTTTTGGGCGGTGTCGGCGCGAAAGTCGGCGGCGCCAATGTCACCAAGGCGGCGGTGCGCGTCACCTTCTGGGGGGCGCTCGCCATGGCGCTGACGGCGGGCATTGGCGCGATGTTTGGGGCCGTGGTTTAGCGCCCTCGGTGCGCGCTGCGGCATGGAGCCACGCTTCACAGCCCGCTTCAGGTATGGAAGTCAGGCGCTTGCCCCCTGCCCGCCTTCAAGGATGACTGACATGTATGAAGACCGTGTCCGCCGCCGCGACCTGATGGACCGTATTGTCAGCGCGGATGACGCCGCCGCGATGATCAAGGACGGCATGATGGTGGGGATGAGCGGCTTCACCCGCGCCGGCGAAGCCAAGGCGGTGCCCATGGCGCTGGCCGAACGGGCGAAGACGCATCCCTTGCAGATCAGCCTGATCACCGGCGCGTCACTCGGCAATGATCTCGACAAATCCCTGATGGAGGCGCACGTCCTCAAGCGGCGCATGCCGTTTCAGGCGGACCCGGCGCTGCGCAAGGCCATCAATGCCGGCGAGGTGATGTTCGTCGATCAGCATCTGTCGGAAACCGTCGAGATGCTGCGCACGCGCCAGCTCGGCCCGGTGGATGTGGCGATTGTCGAGGCCGTCGCGATTACCGAGCAAGGCGGGATCATTCCGACCACCTCGGTGGGCAATTCGGCGAGCTTTGCGATCCTCGCCGAGAAGGTGATCGTGGAGATCAACCTCACCCAGTCTCACAATCTTGAAGGCCTGCACGACATCTTCATACCCACTCGGCGACCGGTGCGGATGCCCATTCCTATCGTTTCGCCCGAGAGCCGGGTGGGCATGCCCTTCATACCGATCGATCCCGAGAAGATCGCCGCCATCGTCATTTCCGAAAAGCTCGACAGCTCCGCCCCGGTCGCGGACCCGGATGACGAGACGCGCGCCATCGCCGGTCACCTCACGGATCTCTTGAAGCATGAAGTCAAGCAGGGCCGGCTGACCGAGACCTTGCAGCCGCTACAGGCGGGGATTGGCAATATCGCCAATGCGGTGATGCACGGGCTGATCGATACCCCGTTTCATAATCTGAAGATGTATTCCGAGGTCCTGCAGGATTCCACCTTCGACCTCTTTGATGCGGGCAAGCTCGATTTCGCCTCGGGTTCCTCCTTCACCCTGTCCAAGGACCGCTATCATCAGGTGATGGCGGACTTTGCGCGCTACAAGTCCAAGCTGATCCTGCGCCCGCAGGAAATCTCCAACCACCCCGAGGTGGTGCGGCGCCTCGGGATCATCTGCATCAACACGGCGCTCGAGTTCGACATCTACGGCAACGTCAACTCGACCCATGTGGCGGGCACGCAGATGATGAACGGGATCGGCGGATCAGGCGATTTCGCCCGCAATGGTCATATGTCGATCTTCGTCACCAAGGCGACCGCCAAGGGCGGCGGCATTTCCTCGGTCGTGCCCATGGTCAGCCATGTGGATCATAACGAGCATGATGTGGACATCCTGATCACCGAGCACGGGCTCGCGGATCTGCGCGGCCTCGCCCCGCGCGAACGCGCGCCGCTGATCATTCAGAACTGCGCGGACCCCGCCTATCGCGAGCATTTGCAGGACTATTACGACCGGGCGCTCAAGCGCGGCGGACATACGCCTCATGTGCTCGAAGAGGCGTTGTCCTGGCATGTGCGACTGACCGAAACCGGCCGGATGAACTGACCTACGATCAGCCCGACATCGCGGCATAGGTCGCGAAGACCACAATGGCGAGCGCGAGCCCGCCAAGCGCGATCACCAGCGGGCGCGACAGGGTGATTGCGGGCTGCGCTTCGGGGCTCTCACCTCCCTGCGCGACCATTACAAGCCGCACCGCGACGATGATCAGCGGGACCGACAGGACGAGGCCGAGCCATTCCAGCACGAACAGATTGTGCGGCATGGCGACCGGGGACACCGGGAAGAGGCCGCCCAGATCGATGGCGTAGACCACGAAGTACCCAAGCCCTGCCAGCCCCGCGAGCAAGCCCTTGCTGTAGGTCCGCAATCCCATGAACCAGGCGAGGATGAAACTGCCCAGGCCCAGCACGGTCAGGAAGATATTGAACCCTGCCAGCACGATCGCCGGATAGGCGCTGAAGTCGCGGGCTTCGATCGGGCCGCCCGGGATCATCAGACAGAGATTGAAGGCGGAGAGCGCAAGCAGCGCGGCGGCGATCTGGCGAAGACGCATGACAGCCTCAGTATTGGCTTTCAAAACTGGCCTGTGCGGCGGCGTAGGCGCTCGCCCAGGCCCATTGGAAGTTATAGCCGCCCAGCCAGCCTGTAACGTCGACGCATTCTCCGATGAAATAAAGGTTTGAAACTATACGGCTCTCCATCGTCTTCGATGAGAGACCATCCGTGTCGACGCCGCCACGCGTCACTTCGGCGGTGCGCCAGCCTTCCGTACCCGCAGGCTTCAGGCGCCAGTCGGACAAGGTTCTTGCGAGCGCTTCAAGATCAGCATGGGAGACATCCGCCAGCCGGGGCCAGTCCGGCATCAGACCGGATTGCGCCATATAGTCGACAAGGCGCTTGGGCAGCAGGGTTTCCAGCGCTTTGCTCAGCGATTTCATCGGCATGTCGCGCTTGAGCGCCTTGAGCTGATCGGCGCCAAACTGACCGGCGAACAGATCAATGCCGATCTCCTCGCCGGGTGACCAGTAGGAAGACACTTGCAGGATCGCCGGGCCGGACAGGCCTCTATGGGTGAAGAGCATGGCTTCTTCAAACCGCCCCTGCCCTGCGCGTGCGATGACGGGCGTCGCGACCCCGGACAGGCTGGCGAACTGCTCCTTGATCTGACCCTCAAAGGTCAGCGGCACCAGCGCCGGTTCGGGGGTGATCACCTCATGGCCGAACTGTCGCGCCAGATCATAGGCGAAGCTGCTGGCGCCGATCTTCGGGATGGACAACCCGCCCGTCGCCACGATCAGGCGTTGGGCTTTCACCGGTCCTTGTGAGGTTTCGAGGTGAAAGGCGCCGTCCGCATGGCGCACCTGCCTGATCTCGACGCCCAGTTTGAGCTCCGCGCCGACGCTCTCCATCTCGTCGAGCAGCATCTGGATGATCGCGCCGGACTTCTGGTCACAGAAGAGCTGACCCAGTGTCTTCTCATGCCAGCTCAGACCGTGACGCTCCATGAGCGCCAGAAAATCTGTAGGCGTGTAGCGCGCCAGTGCGGATTTGGCGAAATGGGGGTTCTGGGAGAGGAAGCACGACGCCCGTGTTCCCAGATTGGTGAAATTGCAGCGCCCGCCGCCGGAAATCCGGATCTTTTCGGCGGGCTTGCTCGAATGATCCAGAACCCGGACCGACAGACCCAGAGCGCCCGCCTGCGCCGCATAGAACAGTCCGGCTGCGCCTGCGCCCAGAACCACGGCGTCATAAATCTTGGACTGGGTCATCTGGCGTCCGCTCAAGGCAGGGGAACGAAAACGGTATGCGCAGCGTAATAAGGACAGCCTGCATTCCCACGCAAGCGCGGCCTGCCTAAACTGTCAGCGAATCCCGACGTGAAGGAGCCTCGTCATGACCGCTTATGTGATCAATCCGCCGGTTGAAACGATGGTGCCGGTGGAAGGCGGTGGTCAGTTTCCGGTGAGGCGCATTTACTGCGTCGGGCGCAATTACGCCGACCATGCCCGTGAAATGGGCGCTGACCCGGATCGCGAGGCGCCGTTCTTTTTCTCCAAGCCTCGCGATGCAGTCGCAACGCGCCCCGAAGTCGCCTACCCGCCCGCCACGCAGGACCTTCATCACGAGGTGGAGCTGGTTCTGGCGCTGGGCGCCGGCGGGACTGATCTGAGCCCGGAACGGGCGAAGATGCTGATCTATGGCGCAGCCGCAGGGGTGGACCTGACACGGCGCGACCTTCAGGCCGAGGCCAAGAAGGCTGGGCGGCCCTGGGACGCATCCAAGGGTTTTGACCAGTCTGCGCCCATCGGCCTGATCCGTCCCGGGCAAGCGCCGGAAAGCGGCGCCATAAGCCTGAGCGTCAATGGTGAGACGCGCCAGACAGGCGATCTCGAACAGATGATCTGGTCAAGTGCCGAAGTGGTGTCACACCTGTCAGGCCTTTTCCGGCTTGAGCCGGGCGATCTCATCTATACCGGCACGCCGGCGGGGGTTGGGCCGGTGATGCCGGGGGACCAGGTGGAAGCGGTCGTCTCAAATCTGCCTCCCCTTCGCTTCACCCTGGTCTGACCGGGTCAAAGCGCTCCGCCTTATGCGGCTCTGGCGAAGACAGGCGGTGCGGCTTGCCCGTCTGCGCGGTCCTGTCTACATGCGGGCGGTGCGAAAGGACAAGTCATGAGCGAGCCGTTCAAGACCTCGGTCGATCTCCAGGGCGAGGACATTCATTGGGATCCCGACAAGGGCCTCTCCTATGGCCGCTATCTGGGACTCGAACAGGTGCTCAGCGCCCAGGCCCCGCTGACCGATCAGCATGACGAGATGATGTTCATCATCATTCATCAGGCGTCCGAGCTGTGGCTGAAGCTCTGCCTGCACGAGCTCGACGGCGCCCTCGCCCATCTACAGA
>MDTA01086591.1_pt1 | contig 122498 bp, 127 predicted proteins | sample 811151 | NCBI WGS metagenome assembly MDTA01 (sample SAMN05326648, study PRJNA326480) | marine metagenome | isolation source: seawater | place: Indian Ocean: South | collected 2010 | reverse complement strand
GCCAGGGCGTCGGCTTCGCCGACGCGGGCCTGCGTGACGATTTCGACGCCGGCATGAAGGAAATCCGCCAGAACGGCGTCTACGACGTGCTGTTCAACAGTTACATCGCCGATTAGGCGGGCGGGATCGGCCGACCTTAAGCCGCAGCCTCTCCATCGTCCTTGCGGGCCTCTTCCGGCACCAGGAAGACCAGGGCGTTGGCGACCAGGATCGTGCCCGCCAGCATGTAGAAGACAGCCGTCAGACCCCAGGTATCGGCGATCAACCCGCCGACCGGCGGCACCAGGATATTGAACAAGGATTGCGTGCCGAACAGCAGGCTCATGGCGCTGCCGCTCATGTGGTCCGGCGTGATGTCCATCATCCAGCTATGCATGACCGGCCGCGCGGCATACAGCGAGAAGCCCAATACCGACACCCCGGCGACCAGCGCCCATTGGCTGTCGATCAGGGTGATCATCGCGAGGATGATGGTGGTGCCGGTGAACCCGGCCAGAACGACCGGGCGGCGGCCCTTGCGGTCGGACCAGATCCCCGCGATGGGCGTCGCGATCAAACCGCCGATCTGCATCGCCATCAGCGTGGCCCCCACGGCCGTCGCGCCCAGATGCATTTCATCGGCCAGATAGAACGGCAGGAACATCAACAGCCCCATCATGGTCATGGTGCGGAAACCCGCGATCACGCATAGCGCCGTGACCAGGCGATTGGACACCAACACCTTCATACCGCCCAGATAGTCCTTGCCGGACATCTTCTTGCCGTTTCCGGCGGCGTTCTCGCTGCGCTCGCGCGGGCCCAAGGCCATCAGCAGGATCGCCGCGACGACCAGCACGGGCACGGCCGCCACGGGCGCTGTCAGGCGCCAGCCGATGGCGGCGATGATGAACCCGGCGGCCAAGGGGGCGATGGCGTCGCCGACGCTGGCCCCCAGGGCATGGATCGACAGCGCATATCCCTTGGTCTTGGGGAAGGCGCTGGACAGATAGGAAATTGCCGGCGGATGCCACAGGTTGTTGGTCGCGCCGATCAGGCCGACCGCCGGAACGATAAACCAGAACCCGTCGGCCCAGACGATGACGGCCAAGGCCGCCGCCCCCAGGATCAGGGCGATGACCTGCAGGAACACGCGCCGCCCGACCAGATCGACCGCCGCGCCGGACCCGAAATTGGCGATGAAACTGCAGACATGGAAGGTCGCGAACAGAAGCCCGGCCTCCGTATAGGAAATGCCCAGTTCCTTCGTGAAGAACGGCGCCATGACGAGATAGGCCGCCAGAACCCAATGTGTCGCCCCGTGGCCCAGGGCGACCATCCAGGCCGGCCATTGGTCGCGCAAGGGAATCCCCGTCAATCGTTCGATGGCTGCGCCCACGTCCCGTCCTCCCAGTCGTGTTTTCGGTGACGAAACCGCGCTCTACCCGGTGGTCAGCGGCGGTTAGTGATTGTATACAAAGGGCGGTCAATTTACCCTGTCGGCCAGGAAATTAACAAGCTGGACAATCCGCGGCCTTGATCAAGATCAGGCGGCCCAAGAAAACAGCAAGCTTTAAAGAGGAACCACCATGGACGGATTTACGATGGACGGCGTCACGGAACAGCTCGTCATCGAAAAGAAAGACGGAGTCGGCTACATCCGCTTCGACAACCAGGCCAAGCGCAACGCCATGACCTACGAGATGTGGCATGATCTGCCGGCCGTTCTCGACGATTTCGACGCCGACGACAACGTCCGCGTGGTCGTCGTTTCGGGCCAGGGCGGCAAGGCGTTCTGCGCCGGGGCCGATATCTCCCAGTTCGAAAAGAACCGCTCCACCGAGGAAGGCGTGAAAATCTACAACGCCGCCACGGAAGAAGCCTCGCACCGCCTGCGGACCTTCCCCAAGCCGACCATCGCCAAGATCGAAGGCCCCTGCGTCGGCGGCGGCGTCGGCATCGCAACCTGCTGCGACATGCGCATCGCCGAGGAAGGCGCCATCTTCGCCATTCCGGCGGCCAAACTGGGCCTCGGCTACCGCGTCGACGGCCTGAAGCCCTTCGTCGATCTGGTCGGCCCGTCCTACGCCAAGGAAATCTTCTACACGGCGCGGCCCTTCACGGCCCAGGAAGCCAAGGAAATGGGCATGGTCAACCGCGTCCTGCCGCGGCCCATGCTGAACCCCTATATCGACGATTACACCCGGCGCATCGCCGAGAACGCGCCGCTGACCATCAAGGCGGTCAAGGTGATCGTCGCCGAAAGCCTGAAGGACGACGCGTCCCGCGACATGGACCTTTGCGCCCAGGTGGTGAAGGACTGCTTCGATTCCGCCGACTACAAGGAAGGCCGCACCGCCTTCATGGAAAAGCGGAAGCCCCAGTTCAAAGGCAAATAAGCAACCGGCCCACGGGCCGGACCACAAGGCCCGCTTCGGCGCGGGCCGCGACAACAAAAAAAGAGGATACCAAACTATGCGCATCGCCATCATGGCCACGGGCGGCGTCGGGGGCTACTTCGGCGCCCGGCTGGCCGCTGCCGGACAAGACGTCAACTTCATCGCCCGGGGCGCCCACCTTGAAGCCATCAAATCCGACGGCCTGCGCATCGAAAGCGACAAGGGCGATCTGACCCTGACCGACGTTTCCGCCAGCGACAATCCGGCCGACATCGGCCCGGTCGACCTGGTGATGTTCGCGGTCAAACTTTGGGACACGGAAACGGCGGCCGAAATGTGCAAGCCGATGATCGGCCCGGATACCCTGGTCCTGCCATTCCAGAACGGCGTCAGCAGCATGGACCGCCTGTCCACCGTTCTGAACCCGGCCCAGGTCGGCGGCGGCGTCGCGCATATCGCGGCGGCGATCGGCGCCCCCGGGGTCATCAAGCATACCGGCACCATGGCGCGCCTGACCTTCGGCGAACGGGACGGCACCGTTTCCCCCCGCATGGAAGCCGTGGCGGCGGCCTTCGAAGGTGCGGGTTTCGATTTCAAACTGTCGGACAAGATCGAACGCGCGATCTGGGAGAAATTCATCTTCCTGTCGTCGCTCAGCGGCCTGACGGCGCTTTGCCGCCAGCCGGTCGGCCCGATCCGGGAAAACCCGGATTCCCGCGTTCTGTTCGAAGCCGCGATCCACGAAACGGCCGCCGTCGGCCGGGCCGAAGGCGTCGATATCCCCGAACACATGGAAGAGAAGACCATCGGCTTCCTGGATAACCTGCCGCCGGTCATGAAAGCCTCAATGCTGCATGACCTGGAAGGCGGCCGCCGCCTGGAACTGCCCTGGCTGTCGGGCGAGGTCGTCCGCCTGGGCCGCAAACATTCGATCCCCACGCCGGTCCATGCGGCGGTGCTGGGGGCCCTGACCTTCTACGCCGACGGAGCCGCCTGAACCGGCACCGTCGCGCCGCATGAATTTGGTTTGCTGAGAAGCACCGGGAGGAAAATCGACATGTCGAACGAAACATCCACGCTTTGGCCTTTTGCCGAATTCGCGGCGAATCTGAAACCCGAAGACCTGCCGGACGATGTGGTCCACGCGGCCAAACGCTGCCTGCTGGACTGGTTCGCGGCCTTCCTCCCGGGCACGGTCGAGGCCCCGGCCACCCTGCTGACCAAGGCCATGAGCGACTGCATCGGTCGCGGCGGCGCCCGCCTCTATCCCGGCGGCCAGGAAACCGATGCCCGCACGGCCGCCTTCATCAACGGCGCGGCCTCGCACACGGTCGAATTCGACGACATCTACCGCAACGCCCTTTACCACCCAGGCGTACCGGTGATCTCGGCGGCCCTGGCCATCGCCCAGGCACGCGGCGTCTCGGGCGATAAATTGCTGACCGGCATCGTCGCGGGTTACGAGGTCTCCAACCGCCTGGGTGCGGCCGCCAATCCGGCCCATTACGAATTCTGGCATACCACCGGCACCATCGGCACCTTCGGGGCCGCCGCCGCCGCCGCCAATATCCTGGGCCTCACGGCCGAGCAGACCATGCACGCCCTGGCCAACGCCGGGACCATGGCCGCCGGCCTGCAACAGGCGTTCCGCGCCGACGCCATGTCCAAACCGCTGCACGGCTCCCACGCGGCAGAGCGCGGCGTGACCGTGGCGCTCGCCGCCGAACAGGGTGTGACCGGTGCGCCCGATATCCTCGACGGGCCGGTCGGCTTCGGCAACGCCATGTGCCTGAACGGCATGGCCAAGGAACAGCCCGATTGGGCCAAGGCCGCCGAGACCTTGGGCAGCGATTACCTGATCAAGCAGACGACGACCAAGAACCACGCCGCCTGCGGCCATACCCATGCGGCCATCGACGGCGTCCTTCTGCTTTCCCGCGAGAACGGCCTGACGCCCGCCGACGTGAAGGAAATCCGCGTCGGCAGCTACCAGAAGGCCGAAGAGCTTTGCGGCAACATCCACCCGAAGACGGCTTTCGAAGCCAAGTTCTCGCTGGTCTATTGCTGCTCCGCCGCCATGTTGTGGGGCAGCGTCCGCATGGCCGCCTTCGCGCCCGAGCGCTTGGCCGATCAGGAAAACCGCGAATTCATGAAGCGCATCACCCTGGTCACCGATCCGGAATGCCAGGGCAACTTCCCGGCCCTTCGGTCGGCCAAGGTCGAGATCGAAACCACCGACGGCCGCGTGCTCAAACACTATGCGACGACCCGCCGGGGCGATCCCGACGCGCCGCTGTCCGACTCCGAGTTGGAAGAAAAATACCGCGAACTGGCGGGGCCGGTGCTGGGCGACGCCGAGGCGGAAAGCCTGCTCGCCGCCATCTGGGGCATCGACCGCGTGGACAACGCGCGCGACCTTGTCGGCGCACCGGCGCAAGCGGCGCAATAAGATGACCGCCCGGAATTCGCCGCGCCTGGGGTTCATCGGGTTCGGCGAGGCCGGGCCGCTGATCGCCAAGGGATTGCTCGGGGCGGGGCTCCCTGCCCCCATCGCCGCACGCGACATTCGCGACCGGCCGCCGGTTGACGGCGTGGAGATGACCGGCAGCATCGCCGAGTTGGTCGGCCGCTGCGATATCATCCTGTCGACCGTGACGGCGACCGAGGCCCTGGAGGTCGCCCAGGAAGCCGCGCAGACGCTCCAGCCCGGGCAAGTCTACATGGACCTGAATTCGACCTCGCCCATGGTCAAACAGGCCATTGCCGAGGTCGTCAATCCGACGGGTGCGCGCTTCGTCGAGGTCGCGGTGATGGACGGTGTGCCGGGCAAGAACCAAAGTGTGCCCATGCTGCTGGTCGGGGCCGCCGCCGCCGACGTGATCGGGGCTCTCGAACCCTACGGCGTCGACATGCGCGAATTCGGCACGGAATACGGCCGCGCGGCGGCGACCAAGATGTTCCGCTCGGTCCTGGTCAAGGGACTGGAGGCGTTGCTGCAGGAATGCGTGCTGGGCGCCGAAACCTACGGTGTGGCGGACGAGGTCTTCGCCTCAATGAACCGCAGCTACGCGGGCAAGAATTTCGACGACCTGGCCCATTTCCTGATGGGCCGCACGGCGATCCACGGGGCCCGGCGCGGGCATGAGTTGGAGGAAGTCGCCGATACCCTGCGCGATATCGGATATGAGCCCTTCATGTGCGACGCCGGGGCGAAGCGGCTGAAATGGCTGGCCGATTTCGGATTCAAGGAAAAGTACGGTGACGACGCGCCGGAAAATTTCCGCGAAATCTTCGCCGAATTGCAGAAGGCGCGGAACGCCGGTTGACGCGCCCCGCCCCTCCCGGGGCCGGGCGCGCCGCACCGGGCGTCAATCCATCGCTTCCATGGACGATTCCTGGTCGTCAGGATCGGGTAGCGGATCGCGGGTGATCTGTTCGTCCGGGCGCGTGGTCTTCAGGACCAGGACGACCATCACCAAGCCGATCGCCAAGACCGCCCAGACGAAATTGTTGAAGTGGATGACGTGCATCTTGGAGTAGCCGATCAACCCCAACAAGGCGACCGCCACGGCGGCCATCAGCCAATGCCATGGCTTTCCGAGAAAAACCTCACGCATCGCTCGTACCCTCCAATTGTCCGCTGCCCGATTTACGCGCCGCCAGGAACCGGGGGGCCAGCAACAAGGCCGCGAGACCGATACCGGCGATTTCCAGGACATAATCGGGAATGCCGTAGATCTCGCCGGTCGGCGGCCAGAGGACCAGGATCGCGGCGACGAAGGTCGCGCCCCGCATGGTCATGTCCAAACGCCCGCGATACCAACCTTCGATGGCGATCGACAGCACCCAAAGCCCCAGCATGGTCATGACGCCGGAATAGACCGTCAGCCACATCGGCCCGACGAACAGCAGCGACGGGTTATAGACGAAGACCAACGGCACAAGGTATTTGGCGATCCCGACCCGTGTCGATTCGATCGCCGTTGCCATAGGTGGAGTCTTGGCGATCGCCGCCCCGGCGAATGACGCAAGCGCCACCGGTGGGGTGATCGACGAAACGACGCCGAAGTAAAAGGCGAACATATGAGCGGCGATGGGCTCCACCCCGATCTTGATGACCGCGGGCACGATCAGCGCCGCGACGGTGATGTAGACCGCCGTGGTCGTAATCCCCATGCCCAGAATGATCGCCGACACACCGGTCAGCGCCAGCAGCACGAACAGATTGCCGCCGGAAATCTCGATCACCGACTGGGTGAACTTGAGCCCCAGACCGGAAACGAAGACCGACCCGATGATCAGGCCCGCACAGGCGCAGGCAATGGTCACCGGCATGGTCGCGCGGATGCCCGATTCCAGGGCGGCCAGGATGTCCATCGGGCTCATCCGCGTATCGCGGTTGATGAAGCTGAGCACGAACAAGGCCGCGATCCCCCAGAACGCCGATTTCATCGGCGTGTAACCGGAGACCAGGAAATAGATCAGCACGGCCAGCGCGATCAGCAAATGCCAGCCTCGGCGCAGCACCGGTCCCGCCTTGGGCAGCAGGTCCCGGTCGATCCGGCCGATGTTGTGCTTTTCCGCCTCCAGATGAACCATGAAGTAGATGGTCGCGAAATAAAGGAAGGCCGGAATGGACGCCGCGATGATGATATCGACGTAAGGCACCGCCAGGAATTCGGCCATGATGAAGGCGGCGGCCCCCATGATGGGAGGCGTGATCTGCCCACCCGACGAGGCACAGGCCTCGACCGCGGCGGCGAATTTGGCGCGATAGCCCAGGTTCTTCATCAACGGGATGGTGAACGAGCCCGTGGTCACCACGTTGGCGACGGCGGAACCGGAAACCGTTCCCATGAAGCCCGAGGCGACCGCCGATGCCTTGGCCGGGCCACCGACCCGGTGGCCGGTCAACGCGACCGCGAGATCGATGAAGAACTTGCCCGCACCCGAGCGGATCAGCAGCGCGCCGAAGATGATGAACAAAACGATATAGGTCGAACAGACATGGATCGGAATGCCGAACATGCCGTTCGACGACATGAACAATTCGTCGATGAATTTCCCGAAGCGCACCGGCGGGCCGTAGAAGAACCCGAAGAAATAGTTGGCGTAGAGCGCGTGGAAAATGAAGAAGCCGGTGATGATGACCATCGCCCAACCGACGGCACGGCGCGTCGCTTCCAACACCAGCAGCACCATGATGCCGCCGATGATCAGGTCCGGCAGTTCCTTTTCACCGAACCGCAGATGAAAGGCCTCGATGTCGTAGATCGTCCAAACCTGGGCGAACAGCACGAAGCCGACAATCGCCATATCGACGGCGAAGCCCAACATCCGCCTGCCGTTGCCGCCTTCGCCCGGCTGGACGATCGGGTCCCACATATGGGCGCGGAACAGTGGCTTGGCGCAGAACGCCAGGATCAGCATCCCGGTCAGGTGAATGGAGCGGAACGACCGCCCCTCGGGCGTGCCGAAGGCCGCCACGTAGAGATGGAACAGGGCCAGAGAAACGCCGATCACGGCGCAAGCCAGCATCACCCATTGGGCAAGGCCGAACCCGCGGGTCAGCAGCAGACGTTCAAGGTAGCCGAGTTCGTGGTGTTCTTCGTACTTAAGCTGGGGTTGGGAATCGGTCATCGCTCGGTCCGGCTTAACAGGAATTCGAGGAAGCCCGCGGATGGTCGGCGGACGCGCAGGATCGGCGCGGGAATGCCGGAAACCCCGGCATTCCCGTCACCAATGGCGATTGTCGCCGCCTACTTCTTGACGCCGAGTTCGGCGTAGCACTTGGCCGCGCCCGGATGAACCGGGATGGCCGCGCCGTCCAACGCGTTCTCGAGTTTCACGCTCTTCCAGATCGATTTGACCTCGGCGAAGACCGCGTGGTTCTTCCAGAAGCTCTTGCACATCTTGTAGACGAGGTCGTCCGGCAAGTCCTTGCTGACCACCATGTTGGTCACGATGCCCAGCGTCTTGGTGTCTTTCTCGATGCTTTTGTAGACACCGGCCGGCATCATGCCCGGAATGTAGCCCGGGTTGTCCTTCAGGATCTTGTCCAGCTTGTCATCCGGCAGACCGATGAAGCGGATACCGGGGCTGTGCTCCAGTTCCAGGAAGGACGCCTGGGGCATGGAGGTCGCCGCCATGTAGACGTCGATGTGCTTGTCCTTCATCAGCGCCACGGATTCCGTGTAGCTGACGTGGTGCACAGTGCCACCGTTCTTCTTGATGTCGTCGAAGCCGAAGCCATAAGCCTTGAGGATGGATTCGGCGAAGGCCGTGCCCGTCCATTTGGCTTTACCGGGGCTGATGTTCGCACCCTTCATGTCTTCGAAGGACTTGATCGGGGAATCGGCCCGCACGGCGACCTGGAACATGGCCGGGTAGAGCGTGGCGAAGTGCCGGACGTTCGGCTGGGCCTTCTTGAACTTGCCCTTACCGGAGAAGCCGTTGAACGCCGTATGAGCATAGGACCAGCCGATTTCGGCGTCACCGTCGTTGACCGACAGAATGTTGGAGATACCGCCGCCCGACGTGTTGGACGTGGTGATGCCTCCGATTTCGTCACTGAAGACCTGGGAAATCTTGGCGCCCAGCGGATACCACGACCCACCGGACGGACCCGACACCATGCGGACGAACTGATCCGCGTTGGCCGCCTGCGCACCGGCCAGAACACCGAACGCGAGTACAGAAACTGCAATCTTGCCTTTCATGAATGCCTCCTAGTTGATGGTTATGTTTTTTATTAGTGGAGGAAGCCTATCGCATCTTCTCGAAATAGCAACGCCTCTAAATGTGTGCAGTGCAAAGTAAATTCGGGATTTCGCCCTGCGGAACACAGCGGATTTTCATGCCTCTGCGGACGGCGGCTCCCGAAGGCGGCGGCCGTGTCAGGGATCACACGCGTTTTTCGTCCGAATGGTTTAGGATCGGTCCGGTCGTTCAATCGTGGGGAGCGAGGAGACACTGGGCAGTGCCATACGAAATCATCGATGAAGGCGATGGGCTTCATGCCCGCCTTTATGGATTTGTCGCGCCGTTCGAGCTGATGGAATGCAACCGCGAGGTCGCGGAGCATCCCGATTGGGTGCGTCACCGCTATCATATCTTCGATCATACGGAGATGGATTCGGACAGCGTCTGGGCCTTTCCCGACGTGACCTCCGACGCGATCGCCGACGAAGACCGCGCGCTTTATGCCGACCGGATGAATCTGACGCGTGTGGCCCTGGTCGCGAAGTCGCAAAAGATGCGGGAAATCTTCAAGGACTACGCGGCCCGCAATCCCCTGCCTCCGCATACGACCTTGGGAATCTTCAGCACGCTTGAAAGTGCGCGCCAGTGGATTCGGGACAGCCGCGATGCCGGAGAGACGCCTGTCGATGCCGACCGCGCGGCCAGCGCAGGCGGCTCTTGACGTCAGCGAACGGGGCCGTCCTTGGGATCAGCCCAGAGGTTTGGGCACTTGGATCTGATATTTCTCGAGACAAGGCGCCACGAGCCCCATGATCTCCGGATGCAGGGCAACGCCCTTTTCGCTCTGTTCAGCGAACAGAGCCGCCGCCCGGTCGCCCGGCACACGCACCGGTTTGGCCGGGTCGCGCGGCGTCGCCGCCCGGCACAGATCGCCGAGGACCCCGGTTTCGCGGGCGAAGGCATCCGCCCCGCCGAACCCGTTCGGATCGATCAGTTGCAGATAAACCGTGTTTCCGGCAGGCGGCTTCTCCGCCGACCGGCCCATCCCCGACAAGCCCGAGGCCAGCGCCTCGACCATCAGGCTCAGGGCGAACCCCTTGTGCCCACCCCAGTCGCCGCCGGCGGTCTGGATGGCCCCCTTGGGCTCGCCCCGGAAGACGGCGGGATCGTCGCTCGCCTGGCCGTCGGGACCGACCAGGGCCGGGAACGGCAGCTTTTCGCCCAGCCGTTCCGCCCGCTCGATGGACCGGTTGGTGACGGCGGCGGCGCTGGTGTCGATCAGGATCGGGTGATCCGTACTCGGCATGCCGATGGCGAAAGGATTGGTGCCCAGCACCGGCGAGGCGCCGCCGAAGGGTGCGACCGCCTTGTTGGCCGGAGCCGTCGCACAGACAATGGCGAAATAGCCCTTGAGTGCCGCCCGCCGGGCATAGGTCGCCAGGCAGGAGATATTCGCCGTATTGTGGATCGCCACACCGACCAGGGGATTGGTCTTCGCCCGTTCGGCAGCCAGTTCCAACGCCTTCACCATGACCCATTGGCCCGGCAGACCCTTGCCGTCGAGAACCAGGGTCGCCCCGTGATCGGCGGTGATCTCAGGCTCGCCCTCGGTCGTCGTCTTGCCGCCTTCCATGGCCCCCAGATAGGCAGGCACGAACTGCAGGCCGTGGGGGGAATATCCCAGCAGATCGGCCTCGACCAGAATTTCGGCCATGGCCTGAGCAATGGGCCCGTCCGCACCGGCCTTCTCATAAAGCGATTGGGTGGCGGCGATCAGGTCGCCTGCGGCGTAACGGTCGGTCATGGTCTCTGCCCTCCCCGGTCAGATGGTGACGTCAGATATCTGCGATGACCTCGGGCGACGGGGTCATCGTGCCGGCCTCGATGGCCTTGATCGCGGCGACAATACCCGCATTGGCCGGCACGGCGATGCCATGGGTCTCGGCCGAACGAACGACGAAGCCGTTGATGAAATCGATTTCCGTCGGGCGGCCCTTGACCATGTCCTGGGCCATTGAGGGGCGCTGTTCGTCGGACCGCTTGGCCCGGTCGTCCAGCAATTTCTTGTCGCAGGCGGCCATGGCGTCGGCATCGCCCTGCCCGGCGGCCAGGATCTGTTCCGGCGGCATGCCAAGGATTTTTTCCAACGGATAGCCTTCGGCCATGGCGACCTGGATCGCCTCGGCACCGATGCGAATGCCGAGACGGCGGATATGGTCGTCCGTGTCGCAGGCGTTGGACGCCATACCCGACGCCGCCGAGATCGGATTGCGCATGCAGTTGACGATCAGCTTCGACCATCGCTCGCCCATCAGGGTTTCGGTGACCTTGGCGCTGTCGATGCTGGACAGGATTTCGGCGATCCGCCGGGCCCGGGGCGTGACGCTGCCGTCCAGTTCGCCGGCGCGGAACACGATATGCTCTTTGCCGCCCAGTTTGACGTTGCGGCGCACGGCGCCCGGCTCCCACATGGAGACGGAGATCGCCGAGGCAATGCAGCCCATCGTCTTGTCCTTGCCGACGACGCCCGCGATGGTGCCTTCGTTGATGCCGTTCTGCAGGCTGACCATGAAACCGTCTTCGACAAGATAGGGTTTCATCCGCTTCGCGGCGGCTTCCGTATCGAAGGATTTCACGCAGATGAAGATCACGTCGAACGGCCCGATCTGGCCCGGCGGCGGTAGATCGGCATCCAGCACCGCATTGCATTTGACTTGGAAGTTTTCGGGCTCGGTCAGGCCCGACAGCTTCAATCCAGGATCACGCATGAGTTTCACATGCACGTCCCAGGGATCGATCAAGGTGACGTCCCGGCCGTCCCGGGTCATGTAGCCGCCCACGTAGGCGCCGACGGCGCCGGCGCCGTAAACGGCGATGCGTTCCTCCCCCGCCATGGCCTTGTCCTATTCCTGGTCCAGAGCGGCGAGAACGGCCTTGCCGAAGCCCTCGGTCGTGTTGCTGCCGCCGAGGTCCGGGGTGTGGTTGGCGACGTTGTCCAGGCCGGTCTCGACCGCCTTGAACATGGAGGCTGCCGCCTGCGCCAAATCGTTGCGCGAGGTCCGCCGCCCCAGTTCTTCCAGCATCATCGCCGTGGACAGCATCATCGCCGTCGGGTTGGCGACGCCCTGGCCCGCGATATCCGGGGCCGAGCCGTGCTGCGCCTGGGCGAAGACATGGCCCTTGCCCGCGTTGATGGACCCCGCGAGGCCGAGGCTGCCCGACAGTTCCGAGCAGAGATCCGACAGGATGTCGCCGAAGGCGTTCGTCGTGCAGATGACGTCGAAATCTTCGGGCCGCTTGACCAGATGGGCGGTGGCGGCGTCGATGATCAGCTCTTCCGTCTCGACGTTGGGAAATTCCTCGGCCACCTTCATGCAGGTGTTGAGGAACAGCCCGTCGGTCATGCGGAGCACGTTCGCCTTGTGGACGAAAGTCACCTTCTTGCGCCGCTCCAACGCCATTTCAAAGGCCTGGCGGGCGATCCGCTCCGACCCTTCGCGGGTGATCTTGCGCACGGAAAGGGCCACGTCCTCGGTCGGCATGAATTCGCCGGATCCCATGAACATGTTGCGGTCGGCGTACAAGCCTTCCGTGTTCTCGCGGACGATGACCAGGTCCATCTGCTTGACCACCGAGGGAACGCCCGGGCGCGTGCGTGCCGGGCGGATGTTGGCGAACAGGTCGAAGACCTTGCGGAAGGACTTGGACGGGTTGACCCCGCCCTGGGCTTCCGACGGATACTCGTAGGACGACACGGGGCCCAGCAGAACGCCGTCGGCGGCGTCGCAGGCGTCGTAGACGCGCTGCGGGATGGTCTGGCCTTCGGCCTTCAGGGCGCGCATGCCGCTGACCATGTGTTCCAGTTCGATGTTGAGCCCGTACATTTCGTCGAGCTTCTGCACGACCGGCAGGGTCGCGGCCATGATTTCCGGCCCGATGCCGTCGTTGTCGAGGACGATGAATTTCATTCTTGGGTGTTTCCTTGTTCGTTGGTCTGAGCGGCGGTCGCGCGTTACGCCGCCGGGAATTTGCGGAACTTCGTCGTTCCGTCCTTTTCCAACTGATTGACCAGATTGATCTCCCAGCTCAGGTATTGCTTCATGGCGCCTTCGTTGGTGTCGTCCATGTCGTAGGGCCGATACCAGACGTCGTTGGTTTCGTCCGCCATGCCGGTGAAACCTTTTTCAAGCTCCCGCCGCTCGGCCTTCCAGGCGTCGGTGCCGTCGACCAGAACGGCGACCCGCCGGCCCATGGCCTTCAACTCGGGTGCTGCCAATTGCGCGAGCACGCCGTCGGGCGACGTGAGAACCGTGAACCGGGCGTCGGGGATTTTCTTGATCGAGTCCTTCAGGCGCGCCCGCACGGCGAACCAGGCGCCCGGGATATGGCCGTCGCGGTAGGTCAGGCTGTCCGCCAGATCGATGACGACGCAGACCTTGTCGGCGATCATCCGCTCCAACCCTTCGGGCGTGACGGTTTCGGCGGCTGCAGTGTCCATGCCGTGGATGCGCGGCCGGTGCGGGCCACGAACCAGGGGCTGGTCGTCCAGCGCCTTCTCAAGCACATAGACCTCGGTCCAGCCCATCTGGATCAGCCAGCTGGCCGTCATCGTGGCGCGCACGCCGTCGTCGTCGACCAGGACAATCCGCGCGCCCAGAACGGCGATGTATTTATCCCAGGCCTGAACCAACTGCCCGCCCGGCGCGTGCCGGCTGTCGGCCAGGTGACCGGCCTTGAACTCGTCCGGATTGCGCACGTCGAGCAGATAAGTCGTCCGCCCCGTCTCGGCCTGCCAAGCATCCAATTGGGCATGAGTACATGTCGGCACGCCGAAGCGTTTGGAGACCCGGTCGGCCACCTCGCGGGCCTTGGCGCGGCCGCCCTCGGACAGGTCGGGGAAATTCCGCTCCTGACCGTATTCCAGGGTCAGTCCCGCCAGATGCCATCCCATGGTGCCGTTTTCCAGGGCCACGACCTTGTTCGGGATACCGGCGTTGATCAGCGACTGCGCCCCGATGATGGAACGCGTACGCCCAGCGCAGTTGACGACCACGGTGGTTTCCGGGTCGGGCGCCAAGTCGTGCACCCGATACGCCAGTTCGGCCCCCGGGCAATCGACGCCCGTGGGGATGTTCATCTGGTGGTATTCGGTCCAGGGACGGCTGTCGAGAATGACCATGTTCTCGCCCCGGTCGATCATCGCCTTCACTTCCTCAGGCGGGATGCGCGGCGTGTCGTAGGTATGTTCGACGAATTCGCCGAACGCCTTGGACGGCACGTTGACGCCGGAGAAGACCTCGAACCCGGCCTTCTCCCAGCCGTCGAGCCCGCCGTCGAGAATGGCGACATCGGTGTAGCCCCAGGCGATCAGCCGTTCGGCGCCGAGTTCGACCAGATGGGCGTCGGCGGCCCCTTCCGAACAGAGCACGATCGGCGTGTCCTGGCGCGGCACGAAATCGTCGATACGGGTTTCCAGATGGCTCAAGGGGCAGCTGATGGCGAACAGCATATGACCGTCGCCGAACACGCCCCATTCACGAAGGTCGAGAATGGCGATCTCGTCGCCCGAGACGATGCGTTCGCGAACCGTCGCCGCGTCCAAACGTTTGGCTGGGCTCATCGTCAGCTCGCCTTCTTGAAACGTTTCTTCAGGTGCTCCATCAGGCCGCCATCGTTGACCATTTCCATCAGGTGCGCCGGGACGGTGTCGCAGGCGTATTCTTCACCCTTGGTCAGGTTGCGGACGACACCCTTCTCCATGTCGACTTCCAGTTCGTCGCCCATGGAAATCTTATGCGTCTCGGTGCAGACCAAGGCCGGCACCGCCAGGTTGAAGCAGTTGCGGTAAAAGATGCGAGCGAAGGATTTCGCCAGGATCACCCGAATGCCGCAGGACCGCAGGTATTGCGGCGCCCATTCGCGGGACGAGCCGATGCCCAGGTTGTCCTCGGCGACGAAGACGTCGCCGACCTGGCAGCTTTTGGCGAAGTTGGGATCGACGTCCTGCAGGCACTGAACGTATTGCTCTTCCGGTTTCGCGGCGGTCAGCGCCGAAATCGGGGCCAGCAGGTCGGTGTCGATGTTGGAGCCGTATTTCCAGGCATTGCCTTTCTGGATCATTATTCTGTTCCTCCCGTTCAGATCATGTCGCGCGGATCGGCGATCTCGCCGGCGACGGCCGAAGCCGCAACCGTGAACGGCGAGGCCAGATAGAGCTTCGATGACGCGGGACCGGCCCGGCCGACGAAGTTGCGGTTGGTGGAGGAAATACCCACGGCGTCCTCGGCCAGGCGGGCGTCGCCCAGACCGATGCAGCCGCCGCAGCCGGACGGCAGGATCGTCGCCCCGGCTTCTTCGAGAATGCCAAGTGTGCCCTCGGCGGCGGCGATTTCACGCATCTTGACGGTCGAGGGGGCAACCAGGAACCGGGTACCCGAGGCGACCTTCTTTCCCTTCATCACCTGGGCGGCCATGCGCAGGTCTTCCAGCTTGGCACCCGTGCAGGCCCCCAGATAGGCCTGGTTCAGCTTGACGTTTTTGTAGTTACCGACGTCGTCCGCGTTTTCCGGGCTGGACGGTGCCGCGACCTGCGGCGCCAAGGCATCGCCGTCGATCTTGATGTGCTTGGCGTAGACGGCATCGGCATCCGATTGCCATTCCGCCGGATCGATCCCGGTAACGCCCCAAGAGGCCAGCAATTCGACCGTCTTGGCGTCCGGCGCGATGATCCCGGTCTTGGCGCCGATCTCGGCCGCCATGTTGGTCAGGGTCATGCGGTCCTGGGCGGACATGTTGGTCACGCCTTCGCCGCAGAATTCCACGACCTGATAGCCGAAACCCATGATGCCGTGGTCGCCGCAGATCTTCAGGATCACGTCCTTGCCGGCGACACCGGGCTTCAAGCTGCCGGTGACTTCCATGCGGACGTTCTCGGGTACGCGGGCCCAAATTTCGCCGGTCGCCATGACGCCGGTGATTTCCGTCGCCCCGACGCCGACCATGAAGGCACCGAAGGCCCCCGCCGTGGTCGAATGGCTGTCGGCGCCGACGCAGAACATGCCCGGTTTGACGTGGCCTTCCTGCGGCAGAACGATGTGGCAGATGCCCTGGTTCCGGATGAAATTCTGGACCTTGTGCGTTTCGCACCAGGTGTCGCAGATGTCCTGCACGTTCTTGGCGGCGGCATCGTCCAGGTTGACGTAGTGGTCGGAGATGACCACCAGCTTGCTCATGTCCCAGACGGGCACGCCCAGTTCGTCCAGCTTCTTGCCCGACGTGCGCGGACCGGAAGAATCGTGAACCATCGCCAGATCGACCTGACAGGTTACGATGTCTCCAGGCTTAACGGTTTCCTGACCCGAAGCGCGGGCAAGGATCTTTTCACTGATTGTCTGTCCCAAGGCGGCATCCTCCCATTGGTATTCTTTTCAGACTTAGCCCCCTTAGAAATCAGATTACCCCCGCTTTGCGCAATTCTGCGAGACGATTTTTTTCATACCCAAGGTCCGAGAGGATTTTTTCCGTATCCTCACCCAGCGCCGAGACCGGTTTGGCCGGGGTCGGCGTGGCCGAGCGGACGGGTGTGTCGACCATGCGAATTTGGCCGTGGCCTTCGAGTTCGAGGCTCTGAACGATGTTCTGTTCAGCGACGAAGGGGTTTTCCAACGCCTGCGCCAGGTCATAGACGGGCGCCGCCGGGACGACGCCGGAAAATGCTTCCAGCCAGTCGTCGGTGCTGCGTTCGCTCAACCGTTCGTCCAAAAGTTCCTGGACAAGTTCGCGGTTGGCGAGCCGTTCCTTGAAGGTCTTGAACCGCTCGTCCGTCGCCCATTCGGATTCGCCGATGGCGTCACAAAGCGCCGGCCAGAACTTTTCCTTGTTGCACATGATGTAGATCCAGCCGTCCTTGGTCCGGTACAGCTGGCACGGCACCAACGAAGCATGGCCCGACCGCGCGGTGCGGCCCTGGACATGCCCGGAATTCAGGTACCAGGTCGAGGTATAGACGTTCAGCATATGCGCCATGTGGAACAGCGACGTATCCAGGTCCTGACCTTTGCCCGTCGCCCGGGCGCCGACGATGCCCGATGCAACCGCGAACGCGAGCCCCAGGCCCGTCGCCAGATCGACCACGGAAAGGCCCAGGCGGGTCGGCGGGCTGCCCGGTTCGCCGGTCACCGAGAAATGCCCGGCCTCGGCCTGCATCAGAAAATCGAATCCCGGCCAGGATGCCCGCGAACCCGTCCGGCCGTAGGCCGACAGATGGGCGCAGACGATCTTCTCGTTCACGTCCTTCAATTGGTCGTAGGTGATGCCCAGCCGTTCCGCGACGTCGCCCCGTGAGTTGCTGGCGACGGCGTCCGCCGTCTTGACCAGATCGCGGAACACGGCCTGACCTTCGGGCTTCTTGAGGTCCAGAGTCAGGCTTTTCTTGTTGCGGTTGAAGGAATGGAAGAACTGGCTTTCGCCGTTCTCGAAGAAATGCGGGCCCAAGGCGCGGGCATAATCGCCACCCGGATTACCGGGGGTCGCCGGGGCCTCGATCTTGATGACCTCGGCGCCGGCGTCGGCGAGGAATTGGGTGCCGAAAGGCCCGGCACCGTATTGTTCCACGGCCAGAATGCGGACCCCGTCCAATGACAGCATGGTCAGCTTCCGGCCCGTTCGGCCAACTGACGGGCGATGATGATGCGCTGCAGTTCGTTGGTGCCTTCGCCGATGCAGAGCAACGGCGCGTCGCGGAAATAGCGTTCCACGTTGTATTCCTTGGAATAGCCGTAGGCGCCGTGAATGCGCATCGCCTCGATGGCGTTTTCCAGGGCCGCTTCGGTCGCGAACAGCTTGGCCATCCCGGCCTCCATGTCACAGCGCAGGCCCGCATCATAGGCCTTGGCGGCGCTGTCGACCAACAGACGCGCGGCTTCGACCCGGGTCGCCATATCGGCCAGCTTGATCTGGATCGCCTGGTGTTCGGCGATCGGCTTGCCGAAGGTCTTGCGGTCCAGGGCATAGGCGACAGCGTCGTCCAACGCCGCCTGGGCAACACCGACGCCGCGCGCGGCGACGTTGATCCGGCCCAGCTCCAGGCCCGCCAGAATCTGCTGCAGCCCCCGGCCCTCGTCCGGGCCGATCAGGTTCATGGTCGGCACACGCGTGTCGTCGAACACGATCTCGCCGGTGTCGATGCCTTTGTAGCCGAGCTTTTCCAGCTTCGACGTCTTATAGCCGGCGTCCTTCTCGACCATGATCAGGCTCATGCCCTTGTGACGGGGATCGGCCTCGGGATCGGTCTTGGCCAGGACGGCCAGGAAATTGCCCTGGACGCAGTTGGTGATCCACATCTTGTTGCCGGTGAGGACGTATTCGTTGCCGTCCTTCTTGGCCGTCGTGCGCACGGCCTGAAGATCGGTGCCGCAATCGGGCTCGGTCAGGGCGATGCCGCCCCGCATCTCGCCCGCCGCCATCTTGGGCAGCCAGGTCTGTTTCTGTTCCTCCGTGCCGAACCGTTCGACGGCAGCGGCGGCGATCAGGTGCGAGTTGAAGATGCCGGAAACGGACATCCAGCAGGACGCGACCTTGGACACGATCTTGGAATAGGTCCGGGCACTGAGACCCAGGCCGCCGTATTCCTCGCCGATGGTGGCGCCCATCAGGCCCAGCTCGGCCAGCTTGTCGGCGATTTCGGTCGGGTATTCGTCCTTGGCCTCCAGGTCGTGGGCATAGGGGCGCACGTCCTGTTCGATGAATTTATCGACGGAGGACAGGATGATCCGTTCTTCCTCGGTCATGTCGTCGGCGATCGCCGCGTCGGGGGCCATATGCCTTGCCTTCCTTCTAGTAGTTCACTTTATCGTCGACCGCGTGCCCGCGCTTGGGCACCAGGATCGTGCGCTCGAAGGTCATGACCACCGAGCCGTCCTGCTTGGTCGCCGTCGTCTTGACGGTGACGATGCCCTGGGTCGGGCGCGACTTGCTCTCGCGCACCGCCAGGACCTCGCTTTCCGCATAGAGCGTGTCGCCGACGAACACCGGGTTCGGCATGACGATGTCGGTCCAGCCAAGATTGCCGATGGCTTTCTGGCTGACGTCCGACACGCTCATGCCCGCGACGATGGACAGCGTCAGACAGGAATTGACCAGCGGCTTTCCGAACTCGCTCTTGGCGGCGTATTCGTTGTCGAAGTGCAGCGGGTGCTGGTTCATGGTCAGCAAGGTGAACCAGGTGTTGTCGCTTTCCGTGATGGAGCGGCCGGGACGGTGTTCGTAGATGTCGCCGACCTTGAAGTCCTCAAGGCTGCGTCCATAGGATTCACGATATCGGTTGGGTCCGACTTCTTTTGCTTCGGCAACCATGGGTTAGGCTTCTCCGTGACTGAGGGCGAGGACGGAACGCATGCTGTTGGCCTCTTCCAGGCTGAGCAGCGCACCGGCGAATTTTTCGACCTGATCGGCGTTCATGTAAGGCGCGCAAAGGCCGTCGAACTTGGCGCGGAATTCGGTCGGGTTCATGAAGTTGTCGGGCTCGCCCTTGGGGATTTCGACGAACCGTTCCAAAACTTCGCCGGACTTCAACTTGATCGTCGCCTTGCCAGCCATGTTATCGGGATAGGCGGCTTCGGCGTCGGCATCGACGACCGTGGAAATGCGCTTGGTCAACTCCAGGGTCGCATCGTCCTTCAGGTGGGTCTTGTAGTCGTCCCAGACCATGTTGCCTGTGCGCATCACGACGGCCGCGCAGAACGGCATGGAGAACTGACCATCGACGATGGATTTCGGGTTCTGCTTCTCCGCATCCGAATTGCCGACGATCTTCCAGCCGGTTTCCGGAACACCGATCGTGGCATCCGCCACGTCATCAGCGGAAAAACCGTGTTCGGCCGACAGCTGGCGGATGGCGTCCATCGCGGCGTGGGTGTAACGGCAGCTGGGATAGGGTTTCACGCCGAGCTCCAGGGTCAGCCAATCGTCGCCCAGGCCCTCGGTCGCCTTTTCCGGGCGGGCGTCGGGCGAGAACGAATGCAGGAAGCCCCATTTGCCTTCGATGGCTTCCTTCGGGCCCTTGAAACCTTCGGCCGCCATGGTGGCGCAGATCAGACCGTTCTGCGCCGCCTGTCCGACGTGGGACCGCTTGGTCCAGGCGCCGTCGGCAAGGAACTGCATGGAACCGGAGGCCTGGCTGAGCGCGATGCCGAGCGCGCTTTCGATGCCGTCGGCGTCCAGGCCCAGGACCTTAGCCGCCGCCGCTGCCGCCGCCATGGTGCCGGTAGTCGCCGTCGGGTGATAGCCGCGATCGTAATGCAGCTTGGGCACCAGGGCCTCGGCCAGGCGAATTTGAACTTCGTAGCCGACGACGCAGGCGGTGATCACGTCCTTGCCGCTGGCACCGGTCATTTCGGCCGCCGCCAGAACCGCCGGAACGATGGGGGCGGAGGAATGCAGCGAGGCTTCCGCATGGGTATCATCGAAGTCCAGCGAATGCGCCATGGCGCCGTTGACGAGCGCCGCCGCCGAAGCCGCGTAACCCTTGACGTCGCCGAGCACGGAGCAATCGCCCTTGGCCATGCCCAGGCGTTCGACGGCACTGACCAGCGACGGCGTGCTTTCCGCGTCGTGCCGGGCGCGGACCATGATGCCCGCCGTATCCAGAATCAGAAGTTTGGTGCGCGACGCGACGTCGGCGGGAACCTTGTCGTAGGAAAGGTCAGATGCGAAGTCGGCCAACTGCCGGGTAATGCCCGTCATGGTCCGGTTTCCTCCATGAAATGACGCCGCGTTTCATCGCGGCTCGGTTTGCAAAACGAGGGGCGACTACATCACAACGGATGTGATAGTACCAATAGAAATATATGCACCATTGTTCTGTAAAAGTGATCAATTGCCATGCTGCCCATGACTCTGAAACAGTTGGAAATTTTCGTCGCCGTGGCGGAGCACAACGGCTTCCGCCGGGCCTCCGAGAGCCTGAACCTCAGCCAGTCGGCGGTGACGGCGCATATCAAGCTGCTGGAAACCCACCTGGGAGTCTCTTTGTTTCACCGGACGACGCGGTCGATCCGCCTGACCGAAGCGGGCGAAAATCTCTACCGCCGCACGGGCCGGATTCTGGATGGGCTGGAAGATATCGTCCGCGTTTTCCATGACGAGGCGACGATGACCCGGGGGCGCGTGCTGCTGACCTCGGCCCCCAGTTTCGCGGCGACCCGCCTGCCCCGGATCCTCGCGCGGTTCCGCGACCTCAACCGCAACATCACCGTGCAGGTGCGCGAAGCCTACGGCGCCGACATTCTGGATATCGTGCGGCGCGGCGACGCCGATTTCGGTATCGGCCCCATGGAACGCCAGCAGCGCGAATTCGAATTCCACCAGTTTCTCGAAGACGGCTATGTCGCCGTGGTCGCCCCGGACCATCCGCTCGCCGGACAGACGGATATCCCGCTCGACGCCTTGCGGGATGAGACGATTCTCGCCTTGCCCGCGCCGTCGCGAACGCGCGGCCAGGTCGAAACGGCGTTCCAGTCCGTCGGCATGACCCTGGTGCCGCATTTCGAAATGCTCCACCACCAGACCCTGATCTCCCTGGCCGAGGAAGGCCTGGGGGCCGCGATCCTGCCGGAGACCGCCGTGCCGCCCTCACGCGACGGCGGGTACTGGGCCGCCCGGATCGACCATCCGGACCTGACCCGGCGCATCGGCATCATCACCCTGCGCGGCCAAACCCTGCCGCCGGGCGCACAGGCGCTGGCCGACCTGATCGCCGAGACGGGTGCCGCCGCCTGACGGCTCCTGGCCAACGCCGGATTGTATACAAAGCCGTTTTGCCTCAGAGTGGCCGAAACACCCCCCGAACGGCGCGCCCGAACGACGCCGGAAACATCCCAGGACGAGGCATTCATGACGCATCCCAACAGCTTCAGTGCGCGCGCGATTCTTTCCGCGAACGGCACCGATTACACCTATTTCAGCCTGCCCCAGGCCGAGGCCGCGGGCCTTACCGGCACATCCCGCCTGCCCTATTGCCTGAAGGTGCTGTTGGAAAACGTCTTGCGCCATGAAGACGGCGAGACGGTGACGACGGAAACCGCCGAAGCCTTCAAGACCTGGGCCGACAACGCGGGCAACCCGGCGGAGATCAGCTTCTTCCCCACCCGCATCATGGTGCACGACGTCTCGGGCATCCCGTTGCTGACGGACCTGGCCGCCATGCGCGAACACATGCAGGCCATGGGCAAGGACCCGTCGCTGGTCAATCCCGTGCGGCCGCTGGATTACGTCACCGACCATTCGGTGATCGTCAACGTCGCCGGGCAGGCCGACGCCCTGACCCGAAACATGGCGGCCGAGTACGAACAGAACGCCGAACGCTACCGGGTCGCCAAATGGGCGCAGAAGGCCTTCCGCAATCTGCGCGTCCTGCCGCCGGGACAGGGCATCTGTCATCAGATCAATCTGGAACGGCTGGCCCGTGTCGTCTGGTCGGAAGACGATCCGGAATTGGGGCCGGTCGCCTTCCCCGACAGCCTGCTCGCCTGCGACAGCCATACCCCGATGATCAACGCGCTGGCCGTTCTCGGCTGGGGCGTCGGCGCCATCGAGGCCCTGTCCGCGACCCTGGGCGAACCGGTCAGCATGCTGATCCCAGACGTCGTCGGCGTGCGCCTGACCGGCCAAATGCGCGAAGGCACGACGACCACCGATCTGGTGCTGTCCCTGACCAAGGCGCTCCGCGATTACGGCGTGGTGCAGAAGTTCGTCGAATTCACGGGCCCCGCCCTCGACACCCTCAGCCTGCCGGAACGGGCGACGCTTTCGAACATGGCGCCGGAATACGGCGCCAGCGTCGCCTTCTTCCCCATCGACGAGAAAGCCCTCGCCTATCTGGAATTGACCGGGCGCGGCGATCAGGTGCCTTTGGTCGAAGCCTATGCCAAGGCCCAGGGCATGTGGCGCGACGATACGGCCGAGGTCGTCTATTCCGACGTGATCGAATTCGATCTGGGCCAGGTCGAAGCCTGCCTGGCCGGGCCGAAGCTGCCGCAAAGCCGGGTGCCGCTCAGCACCGCGCCGCAATCCGCCGAAGCGGCGATCCGGGAAAACGGCCGCGATCCCGCCGCCGCACCGGCAGACGGCCCGATCCACGACGGTGACCTCGCCATTGCGGCGATTACCTCCTGCACCAATACCTCGAACCCCAGCGTCATGATCGCCGCCGGTCTGTTGGCGAAGAACGCGCGAGCGAAGGGGCTTACGGCCAAGCCCTGGATCAAGACCTCGCTGTCGCCGGGATCGCGCGCGGTCGGCGATTACCTGACCCGGGCGGGTCTGATCGAGCCGCTGGAGGAATTGGGATTCCACATCGCGGGCTACGGCTGCATGACCTGCTGCGGCGGGTCGGGCGGCCTGCGCGACGACATCGCCCAGGCGATCAAGGCCGACAACCTGAGCGTCGCCGCCGTGCTGTCCGGCAACCGCAATTTCGAAGGCCGCGTCCATCCACAGGTCAAACTCAACTACCTGGGCTCGCCGCCCCTGGTCGTCGCCTATGCGATCCTCGGCACGGTTCTGAAAGACATCACCACCGCACCGTTGGGCAATGACGCCGACGGCAATCCGGTTTACCTCGCCGATATCTGGCCCAGCGCCCAGGACGTGGAGGCCGCGATCCGCGACAACATCACCCAGGGCCTTTACCTGGACCGCCTCTCCCGCCCCGAAGATGCCAACCCCATGTGGGACGACATCGACCCGGGCGACGCCGGGGCCTTCGGCTGGGACGACGACAGCACCTACATCGTCAAGCCGCCCTATCTGGAGACGGCCCGTCGGCAGGTTCCGTTCCCGGGCGTCGAGGGGGCCGCGATCCTGGCGATGCTGGGCGACAACGTGACCACCGACCACATCTCGCCCGGCAGCCGCATTCAAGAAGGCAGCCTCGCGGGCGATCATCTGTCGGCCCAGGGCGTCGCCCCCGCCGACTATTCCGGTTTCCTGCAGCGCCGCGCCAATCATGAAATCATTCTGCGCGGCGCCTTCAACAACCCCTACGTTCAGAACGAAATGACACCGGACCGGCGGGGCGGCTGGACCCGGTATCAGCCGACGGGCGAGGAAATCACGATCTTCGACGCGGCCCAACGCTACGCCGACGAAGGCCGCCCGGCGGTCGTCGTCGCCGGGACCGGATACGGCATCGGATCATCGCGCGACGGGGCCGCGCGCGGCCCGCACCTGTTGGGGGTCCGCGCGATCATCGCCGAGGACGTGGAACGCATCCACCGCTCGAACCTGATCGGCATGGGGATCATGCCGCTGCAGTTCCCGGCGGGGACGACCCGCAAGACCCTGGGCCTGGACGGCACGGAGTCCGTGGACATCACGGGCTTCGGCGGCACCATCACCCCGGGCCAGACGGCACAGGTCCGCTTCACCAAACCGGACGGCACGGTGATCGAAACGGAGGTTCTCTGCCGCCTGGATACGGCGCGCGAAGTCGCCTGGTTCGAAAACGGCGGGGTCATGCCCTACGTGCTGGAAAAATTCAGGGGCGCCAACGCCGCCTGACATTTCGCATTCCGCTTCACGGTCGAGACAACAGGGAGGACCGACCATGCCCATCTTCGAGAACGGCGACGTCAAAATTCATTACGAGGAAGCCGGCTCCGGCTTTCCCCTGCTGGTGCTGCCCGGCGGCGGCCTGAACGCGACCATCGACGGCATGGCCAAGCATGCCTTCAATCCGCTGGAGGCGTTCAGCGACAGATACCGCGTCATCGCCCTCGACATTCGCAACGCCAACGGCGGCCGGACCGAGGGCCCGCTGGAAATCGACCGCCCCTGGGACGCCCTGGTCGACGACCAATTGGCCCTGCTGGATCACCTGGGTGTCGATACATTCATGGTCCTGGGGTTCTGCATCGGCGGGCCGATGATCTGGAACCTGATCAAGCACGCGGGCGACCGCGTGGTCGCGGCGACCCTGGTGCATCCCAGCGGCTATGCCTCCAGCCACCCCGATCTGTACTACCGGAACAACATCAAGGGTTGGGCGCCCGAGTTCATGGAACGGCGGCCGGAGATCACCCAGAAAATGTGCGAGGATTTCCTCAACAACATGTACACGAAGCGGGCCGATTTCGTGCTGACCGTGGACCGCGATTTCGTCCGCAACTGTCAGACGCCCGTCCTGATCCTGCCCGACGACATTCCGGCGCACCCATACGCGACGGCGATGGAATCGGCGCTGCTGGCGCCGAACTCACAGGTCAGCCTGTATCCGTGGAAAGAAAACGACCGCAAGATCGAACTGGCCCTGCGCCACATCCGCATGTTCCTGGGCGCGAACGCCCCGGCGGCCTGACGGCCGGACCTAGCCCAGCCCGTAGGCCGTCGCCCATTTAAGCGATGCCTTCGTCGCCCCCGGCTGGGTCTTGTCGTGGGCCGCGTATTCCAGGCCCAGCCATCCGTCGAAGCCGAGCCGATCGCAAAGATCGAACAGGAAGGGATAGTAGATTTCCCCTTCGTCCGGCGGCAAGCGGCCCGGGTTGCCCGCGATCTGCACATGGCGGATATCGGGCAGGTGTTTCTCGAAGGTGCGGGCCAAATCGCCTTCCATGATCTGGGCGTTATGGAAATCGTACTGGATGCCGATGTTGTCGTGGCCGGCCGATTTGACGCCATCGACCACGCGCTGGCCCTCGGCGGTCGTGCCGACCAGATATCCCGGCCGGGCGTGCCAGTTGATGGGCTCGGTCAGGGCGACCAATCCGGCCTCGGCCAGCACCGGACAGGCCCATTTCAGATTGTCGATGAAGGTTGCGAAGCCTTCCTCGCGATCCCAATCGCCTGGCTGCCATCCCGATAGGACATGCAGGTAGGTCGATCCCAGTTCCTTGGCGTAGTCGATGGCCGTGCCGATGGTGTCCTGGAATTCCGCTTCCCGGCCCTTCAGCCCCGCGATGCCGTAGGAATCTTCGCCGCTGCCCGGCGGCGAATTGAACAGAACGAATTCGACCCCGGCGGACTTGGCGGCATCGCCCATGGCCGATGCCTCTTCGTCGTAGACGGAGATCGGGCATTCGACGGCGGCGAAACCCAGGTCGCGGACCAGCTGGAATCTCTCCAGCATGGGCACTTCCTGGGCCAGCCAGCCGATATTGGCGGCGAACTTGGGCATGGGTCGTCCTCGGCGAAAAGACGACGCGTCTGCTTTCTATTCGCGCAAACGCGTCGTCGCGCGGGCGGCTGCCCGCGCTCGGGGTTTGCGGCTAGAGCGCGTCGTTGTCCTGTTCGCCCGTACGGATGCGCACGGCGGAGTCCATGTTGTAGACGAAGACCTTGCCGTCGCCGATTTTGCCCGTATTGGCCGAGGTCTGGATGGCCTCGACGACCTGGGCGACCTTGTCGTCGGCGACCGCGATCTCGACCTTCACCTTGGGCAGGAAATGCACCTGATATTCGGCGCCGCGGTAGATTTCCGTCTGGCCGCGCTGACGGCCGTAGCCCTTCACTTCGGAAACGGTCATACCTTCGACCCCGGTGGCGCCCAGCGCCTCGCGGACGGCGTCCAGCTTATGCGGTTTGATCACCGCCATGACGAACTTCATGTTGTCCTCTCCTAATCGTGGTCTTGTTTTTCTTGGTCTTGGTTTTTGGTTGGTCTGATGGGCGGAGCGTCGTTGCTCCGCCCGTTATAACACGTCAGTCAAGCCGATAGGCAGTCTCGCCATGTGCGGTGATGTCGAGACCTTCCAGCTCGTCGTCCTCGCGCACGCGGATGCCGCTGGTCAGACCGGCGGTGATCTTGACCAGGATATAGGTCGCGACCGCCGACCAGCCGATCGTCGCCGCAAGGCCGATGGCCTGCACGCCGAAGGCGTCCCACATGGTCTTGCCTTCCGGCAGACCGAGACCGCCGAATTCCGGCGCGCAAAGGAACGCGACCAGCAAGGTACCCAGCGAGCCGCCGACGCCGTGCACGGCGAAGACGTCCAGGGAGTCATCCAACTTCCACGCCTGTTTGACGATCTGCACCATCTTGAAGCAGACGAAGCCGGCGGCGACACCGATGATCAGTGCGCCAAGCGGGCCGACGAAACCGGAGGCCGGCGTGATCGTCGCCAGACCCGCGATGGTCCCGGTGACGAGACCGACCAGCGACGGTTTGCCGTACTTTTTCCATTCGATCATCATCCAGACCAGGGACGCCGTGGCGGCCGCGATATGAGTGACGGTCAAGGCCATACCGGCAGAGCCATCCGCCGCCAGGGCCGAGCCGCCGTTGAAACCGAACCAACCGACCCAGAGCATGCAGGCCCCCATGGCGACCATGCCGGGGTTATGCGGCGGCGCGGAATCGTTGGGGAAGCCGTGGCGCGCGCCCAAGGCACGGACGATGACCAGCGACGAAATGCCCGCCGTCGCATGGACGACCAGGCCGCCCGCGAAATCCATCACGCCCATGTCGGCGAGCCAGCCGCCGCCCCAGACCCAATGGGTCACCGGCGCGTAAACGACGATCAGCCAAAGACCGGACAGGATCAGCACGGCGGAGAACTTGATGCGCTCCACATAGGCGCCGACCATCAGCGCCGGGGTGATCACGGCGAAGGTCATTTGGAAGGAAAAGAACACGTTCTCAGGAATAGCGCCCGCCAAGGTGTCGGTGCCGACGCCGTCCAGGAACAGACGCGACAGGCCGCCGATCAACTGGTTCGCCCCGGCGCCGTCGGTGAACGCCAGGCTGTAGCCGACGATCAGCCACAGGACGCTCATCAAGCAGGCGATCGCGACACAATGCATCAGGACGCTCAGCACGTTCCGGCTTTGCACCAGGCCGCCGTAGAACAGCGCCAGACCCGGCAGGGTCATGAACAGGACCAAGGCGGTCGCCGTCAGGATCCAGGCCGTATCGCCGGAATTAAGCTGATCGGCCGCCAGGGCCGTATCGGAATGAAAAAGGGTCAGGAGAACGGCCACGAGCGACAATGCCGGCGCGGCCAGCCGGCGATAAGACTTGGACATGTATCTCCCCGTCGTTGGGTTGGCGATTTCGCGTCCTTGCGAAATCTTCTTAACCGATTTGGACCGGTTGACGATCTCGGCGGGGCGGGTTGATCCCGCCTCCTCTCCGTTTCCGGCCTCTCGTATTCAATTCATGGAAAGGCGTTCAGCGGCCCCGATAATGCCCGAGGCCCGGGCGTATGCAAGGCAAAACTCCCCGCCCGGACGGCCCCAGGGCCGCCCGGGAAAACGGGGCAAACAGGTCCGATTACTCGGCGGCGTACTTCTTTTCCGCCTCGTAGTATTCGGGGAAGCCGACGATGTCGCGCAGTTCCGGGAAGGTGATCTGACCTTCCGGGGTCTTACCGGCCTTGAGGTTGGCCAGCACGCCTTCCATCGCCTTGATCGACGCCAGCATCATGGACACCGGATAGATGGCGATCTTGTAGCCCATCTCGCCCAATTCATCTTCCAGCAGATAAGGCGTATCGCCCTGCTCCACCATGTTGGCCATCTTCGGGCCGTCCACTTCCTTGCAGTAGCGGCGCATCTGGTCCTTGTCCAAGGGCGCTTCCAGGAAAGTGATGTCGACGCCGATCTCGCGGAAGGCGTTGCAGCGGTCGATCGCTTCTTCGATACCGTCGGTCCAGTTGGCATCCGTGCGCGCCATGATCAGGATGTCGGCGCCGTCGTTACGGGCATCGACCGCGGCCTGAATGCGCTGAAACGCTTCTTCGCGCGACACGATGGATTTGCCGCGGGTATGACCGCAGCGCTTGGGCGCCACCTGGTCCTCGATCATCACGCAAGCCATGCCGGCCTGGGCGAAGCCCTGAACCGTGCGCTTGACGTTGATCGCGTTGCCGAAGCCGGTGTCGCCGTCACCGATGATCGGAATCGAGGTCACCGCCGCCATGTTGCGGCCCTGGTCGACCATTTCGGCATAGCTGATCAGCCCCGTATCGGGCAGACCGATGCGGGCGGCCGAAACGCCGAAGCCGGTCATGAAGGCGGCCTCGAAACCGGCGCGTTCGACCAGCATGGCCGACATGGCGTCGTAGACGCCGGGCAGGGTCCGGCAGCCGGGGCGTTCGAGAAGTTCGCGCAGTTTATCGGCGCGGGATTGGGTGCTCATTTTTCTTCCTCCAAGGAGTTTGCAAATTCATTCGGGTTTGGTTGGGCCGCAGATTACGCCAGCTTCGCCGCGAATCCAACGCCCGCCGCCCCTGTCATCGTCGGCCGGATCACTGCGCCTTGAACGCAGGTTTTTCCTTCGCCAGGAAGGCGCGCACGCCTTCCTTGTAATCGGCGGAATCGCACAACGCGTAGCTGGATTTTACTTCGTCCGGGGAGATCGGCTCCGGTTGCAGCAGACGGCGCAGAATCTTCTTCGATCCGCGCGCGGCCAGCGGCGCGCCCTTGGCGATCCGCCAGGCCAGGGTCTCGGCCTCGTCGTCCAGCTGTTCGACCGGCACCAGGCGCGTGACGATACCCTTGGCATAGGCTTCGTCGCTTTCGAGGATACGGCCTTCCAACAGCAATTCCATGATCACCGGCCCCGGGATGACCGACAACGCCGCCGCCATCTCCGGATAGGCGAAGGCATGGCCCAGGCGGTTGATGGGAATGCCGAAGCGCGAACCTTCGGCCGCCAGGCGCAGATCGCAGCAACAGGCGATCTCAAGCCCGCCGCCGGTACACGCGCCCCGGATCACCGCCACCGTGGGATGGCGCAGGTTGGCGAAGCGGTCCAGGGCGTCGGCGACGACGGCGCCGTATTCCTCGGCCTGGGCCGCACTCATGCGTTTTTCCGGGAATTCGGAGATATCGGCGCCGGCGGCGAAATGCTCGCCCGCGCCGGTCACCAGAACGCAACGCAGGTCGTCGTCGCCTTCCAGTTCCGCCGCCAACTCGGCCAGGCGCCGCCAGGCGTCCAGGTTGAGCGCGTTACGCTTTTCCGGGTTGTTCAGGATCAGGGTCGCGATCGCCCCGTTCTTTTCCAAACGGATGATGTCGTCGGTCATTGTGGTCAGGTCTTTCGTCTTGGTCTTAAGTGACTGGTCGTCAGTCGGCGGCGTTGAGCACGCGCACCGGCGCGCCGTCCATCCAGCCTTTGATGCATTCCACGGCATCGGGATACATCTGTTCGTAGTTTTCGCGCATGACATAGCCCAGGTGGCCGGTCAGCACCGTATTGTCCAATTTGCGCAGTTCATGATCGGCGGGCAGCGGCTCGACATCGAACACGTCCAACCCGGCGCCCTTGATCTTGTTGGTCTTCAGCGCCTCGATCATCGCGGCTTCGTCGACGATCGGCCCGCGCGAGGTGTTCACCAGATATGCCGACGGTTTCATCAGCGCCAACTCGTCCGCGCCGACAAGGCCCCGCGTGCGGTCGGACAGAAGAACATGGATGGTGATGACGTCCGCCTGCTTGAACAGGTTTTCCTTGGACACGCGCACCGCACCGCATTCGGCGGCGCGGGCCTCGGTCAGGTTTTCCGACCAGGCGATGACTTTCATGCCCAAGGCCTGGCCGAGCGCCGCCGACTGCGCGCCCAATTTGCCAAGGCCGATGACGCCCAGGGTCTTCTCGCGCAGGCCGATCGGGAAGCTTTCCTGCCAGCCGCCCGCCTTCATGCAGCGGTCTTCCTTGGGGATTTCCTTGGTCACGGCGAAGATCAGGGCCCAGGTCTGTTCGAACGCGGGATAGGGCAGGATCGAGGTCCCACAGACGGGGATGCCCATCTCACGGGCCTTGTCCATGTCCCAGGCCAGGTTCCGCATCCCGGTGGTCACCATCATCTTGAGATCGGGCAGTTTCTCCAACTGCGAGGCGGGAAACCGTGTGCGTTCACGCATACCGACAACGACGTCGTAGCCGGCCAGTGCCTGGGCCAAACGGTCTTCGTCGGTTTGCAGGAATTCGTTGAAGGCCGTGACCTCCACGTCGGGGCCCAGGCTGTCCCAATCGGCCAGGTCCAGGGCCACGTTCTGATAATCGTCCAGGATCGCGATGCGCGTCATCGTGTCGTTTCCTCTTAAATTTTTGCTGTCCGGCCCGGCGGTCGTATCCGGCCGGATTCGGTCTTTCCGCAGGATATGGCCAGACACAAGGCGCCGCAGCAAGACCTTAAACCCTTCTCGGAACGTAAGGTTTACATAAGGTCTGGCGTTTATGTTACGGATATTGCAAGTATTCCCCCCGGGGAAACCATCTAAAAACCAAAAAAGCTCCACGGGTGTGGAAGCAGGGTTCAGCCATGAAATTGGACGCGGATTTTTCCTTTTCGGACATCGTCGCCAAGGCAAACGACGCCGTTTTCGTCGCCACCGTCTCGGATCAGGCGGGCGCAAAGCCGAAAATCAGCTACGTCAATGAAGCTTTCTGTCGCCTTTCCGGTTATTCGGAACAGGAAGCGATCGGCAAACTGCCCGATTTCCAGGACGGCGCCGAGACGGATGCCGAGACCCGGGACAAGATCGACGACGCCATCAAGGCCGGGCGCCATACCCGCACGCGCCTTCTGCAGTACACGAAGACCGGCGAAACCTATTGGGTGGACATGAACGTCATGCCGCTGTTCGGCGCGGACGGCAAAATGACCCATATCGCGGCGATCCAGCGCGACGTGACCGAAGACGTGAAACGCGAGGAAGAATTGCTTTCCCTCGCCACCACCGACGACCTGACCGGCGCCAAGAACCGCCGCCACTTCATGGAACGTGCCGAATTGGAAGTCCATCGCCTGCGCCGCCATCGGGTCCCGTTCTCCGTGGCGCTGCTGGACCTCGACCATTTCAAACAAGTCAACGACACGCATGGCCACCAGGCCGGCGACGAAGTGCTGAAGGAAGCCGTTCAGCGCTGGCAGAAAGGCCGCCGGCCGTTCGACACCCTGGGCCGTATCGGCGGCGAGGAATTCGCCATTCTACTGCCGGGGGCCGATGCCGATGCCGCGATGATCGTTGCCGAACGGCTACGCGCCGTGATCGACGACGCGCCGTTCGACACCATCGACGGTGAAATCGACGTCACCGTTTCGATTGGTGTCGCCGAAGCGGAAGATGCGGACAACACGATCGAAGGCACGCTGGGCCGCGCCGACGCGGCGCTCTATCATTCCAAGCATGCCGGCCGGAACCGCGCGACCAAGGCGTCGCCGATCCCGACCAAACGGCGCAAGGTCGTCGAGGGCTAAGCCCTCCAATCAGTTTACTTCAATCCGGTCCGGCCGCCCGCCCGTCAGGCGGCGCGGTCGTCGCGCAGGCGCATCGGCGTGCGCGGGCCCATGTTGTAATGGTCCGCGAACTGGGGATCGAGTTGCCGGGCGCCCTCCCGCATGTTCATCCAGATCCGCAGCAGGTTCCGCTTGCGCCCGGGTTCGGGCCAATCCTCGAACGCCGCCCGGGAATGCAGGGTGACGTAATTGTTGAGGATCTGCATGTCTCCCGGCTGGAAATCCATGTCGAAGCGGAATTTGTCGCTGACGCAAAGCTCCTGCATGTAATCGAGTGCCGCCAGGGCCAAATCGGAGACCGGCTCGCCCACGAACTGCTGCCCTTCGACAATGGCCTTGCGCAGGTAGCGACAGCTGAGCCGCCCGTCGCACCAGCTATAGACCGGCACCTTGTGACGGGTTACCGGATGGGTTTCGCCCGCTTCGCCCTCGCCGCGCAGGTTGAAATGAAAACCTTCCAACAGCGGCGGCAGGTATTCGGGATGAGTGGCGAGGATTTCGTTATATACGGCCATGCTCGACGCGATCTGGCTTTCGCCGCCCGACATGGATGGCTGCAGACAAAGCAGGCTGACCAGATCCATGCCGTCGCAGTGGAAGAACAGTTTCTGTTTCGTCTTGTAGCCTCGGATCAACGGATCGTTGTAATCGAGCCCCTTGTCCGTCACTTCGCCAATCAGATCGCCGTCCGGGTTCTGATGCATGGGCACGGCGAACAGCAGGGTCAGCGCCCAGTACATGGCTTCGATCTCGTCCCGTGCGTAGCGGTCGACCTCCAGTCCGCGAAGCACCGCACAACCGCGGCCGTGTTCCAATTCATTGGCGATCCAATCGGCCAGGGATTTGAGCGTCGCCGATTGAACGTCGGCAAGACCGAAGTTCGGCGCCCGCTTTCCGGCATCCAGAAGCTCGCGGGCGACCCGCTCAAGTTCGCCGATCTCGTCGTCGGACAGGTGGCGGGTCCAACTGCGGTCGGCGGCCATGTCGGCGGCCGTCCAGGCGGATTTCTCGGTTACGGGGGTCAGGGGATATTCGGTCATGGGGATGTTCCGTTGTGTGGTGGGGGCGTCGTCACGCGGTTCGTTGCGCCGCGCGTTTCTCGAACGCTTTCAGAAATTCGACATCGATCGCCAAGGGCGCGCCCAGCCAAAGGGCGTTTTCCGTATGGTCGGCCACGGGCGATCCGGTTTCGGGATGGACCAGAATGCTCAACCCCGCCCGGTTCAACATCAGATACGGGACCGCGTCGGCGAAGCGGTCGACCGGAATGTGGACCAGAATATCAGGCAGCGGATGCGGGCCGCCCGGCTCTTCCCGAATACCGCCCGGCGTTCCACCGAAATCGGACAGCAAGGCCGCGCGCAGGGCATAGGCATGGTCGCGCGCCATCGCGCCCTCGAAATAGATATGGGCGTGGAATTCGGAAATGGACGTTGGATCGTGGTCCGTCATGGGCGACTTTCGGAAAAGGATGCCCTTCATAGATGGCAAACCGCCGCGGTTTTTGCAACGCCGATCGAATTAAATGGGTGCGGCAGAGAGCATGAAATTGTATACAGTTTGACAAACTGAAACATTCAAATCGCCATTCCCAGACGGAGGATCCCATGACTTGGCTTGAAGGCAACGCACGCGACAAACGCCCCGCCGGCGTACGGCTGCGCGAACTATTGGACCGCAAGGAAATTCTGCGCGTGCCGGGGGCCCATAACGCCTTCGCCGGCATGATCGCCAAACAAGCCGGGTTCGACGCACTTTATATCTCGGGCGGTGCGGTGACGGCCTCCTTGGGCCTGCCGGACCTGGGTATCATGACGCTGGATGAAATGTGCGGCGTCGTCCGCAGCGTTTCGCGGACCACGGACCTGCCGCTGATCGTCGATGGCGATACGGGTTACGGCGGCACGCTGAACGCCATGCGCGTGGTGCAGGAAATGGAATTGGCCGGCGCCGGCGCGATCCATATCGAAGACCAGATGCTGCCGAAGAAATGCGGCCACCTGAACGACAAACGCCTGGTCGATCCGGAAGAAGCGGCAACCAAGATCGCCGCCGCCAAGAAGGCGTCGTCCGACCTTGTCATCATCGCGCGCACGGACGCGGCGGGTGTCGAAGGCCTGGATGCCGCCATCAAGCGGTCGAACCTGTACCGTGAAGCCGGCGCCGACGTGTCCTTCCCCGACGGCCTGCCGTCGGCCGAGGACCATGTGGAATACGCCAAGAAGGTCCCGGGCCTGAAGATGGCCAACATGACCGAATACGGCCGCACGCCCTTCTTCACCGGTCAGGAGTTCGAGGACATGGGCTTCGACATCGTGATCTGGCCGGCGACTTCCATGCGCGCCGCCGCCAAGCTGTTCCAAGACCTCTACGGTCATATGAAGGAACATGACGGCACCGAAGGCTTCATGGACAAGGTCATGTCGCGCGGCGAACAGTACGACACCCTGGCCTATTACGATTACGAATCGCTCGACCAGTCGGTCGCCCGCACGGTGCTGCCCGAATACGGCAAGTAAGCCGGCCCAAGCAAGCCGGCCAAGGAATCAGACGAAGAAACGGCCCCTCATCAGGGGCCGTTTCCATTTGGCGGAGGCTTTCGTCGCCGTCACGGCGCCGGTGGTGCGCCCCGGCCCGTGATCAGATGCGCGATCAAGGCCAAGACGAACAGCACGATAAAGACGAAGAAAAGAAGTTTCGCGATGTCGACCGCCGTGGCGGCGATGCCGCCGAAGCCGAACACCGCGGCAATCATTGCAATAATCAAAAAGGTTACGGCCCATCTCAGCATGGGGACTCTCCTTGCTCTATGAATAGCGCGCGCCGCGGCCGTTGCCCTGTCAGACAGGGCGGCTCGGACGGCGACAGGCCGATGGAATCCGGAAAGATCAGCGGCCTGGCGGGGTATGAACATTGCCCCCGCATCGATCGGGGACGCGCCCCGACATATCGCGCTTGGCCCATGACGTAGTCAGGTCATCCGGCGATTGCCAATATTTTTAGTACGGGAATCAGACCGTTATTCGAGAGCGGCGGACAACACCCGTCGCTAAGTCAGGCGTCGCTAAGTCAGGTATTGCACGGCGATCGGGTAGTGACGCTCCCCGTCGTGATGACTGGCATGAACGACCGTCCGATTATCGAACAGGCAAACCTCGCCCGTCCCCGGTGGCCCGTCCCAGGCCATCCGTACCATCACCTTGCCGAGCGCCGCCGCCGCCGTTTCCGGTTGGAACAGCACGAGGTTCCGTGCCCCGGCCGCGTCGCGCTGCCCTTCCCGTTCTGCCTGCAGGAAGAAGACGGCGTTCGGAATGATCAACGTCGAAGTCCGCCGGGGTGGGCGATGATCCGGGTCCGCCGGGTTGCGATAGAATAAGGACACCTGATTTTCGAACAACGCGCCCCGGTCCGTGTGAAACTTGAGGTCGGGAAAGATGTTCTTCTGAAATTCCTTATCCGGCGGCACGGGCAAGGAGACGTTGGAAAAGGTACAGACGCCGAACAGGTCCACGGCACGCCGATAATCCGGGGCCAGACATAAGTCCTCGCCGAAGGCTTCCAACCGATGCGGCGCATCAAAACGCACCTCGAGCCCGAACGTCCGGAACGGCGTTTCCGCCAGTTCTTTTTCCAGGCCCGGCACATCGGCGTAGTACCCACGGGCGGCCTGAACGATATCGGGGATCAGGACTGTCGCCGTGAAGCCCTGTCCGGCGGACATGCCCCGCACGGGTTCGTCGGGCCGGGCGATCAGGCGCTCGATGACAACGGGTTCCAGACACCCCATGGGCTCAACCGCCGCCCGGGCTCAATTTCTCGCAGGCTCGGGTGAACTCCGCCTCCAGGCTCGCGCTGATCGTCGCGATATCCGATTGCAGGCGTTCGAGACCGACACCATGGGCGTCCGCGCCGGGCTCCAGGCTGAAGGTGGTATCGGCGTTGGCGTCGTCGGAAAACGTCACGGTTACCTGCCACCGGGTCGACAGCACCCCGCGCACCGACAATTCGTTGATTGCATCGGAAAGCAGACGCAGATGAACCACGGAATCGGCGTAAAACCAGACGCGCGGAAGTTTCCACAGTTTGCCGGAGGGATCGTTATGCCCCTCGCACGACCAACAGGGAAAGAACACGCCGAGCTTCTTCAACTCGAAGACCAGAGGGGCGATCTTTTCCTCGACGGGAAAACGATCCGGGTCGCTGGACAACCGGGCGGGCGCCTTGGCGCAATCCCGGCGGCAGCCGGCCCGAAGGTCGTAATCAGGACAGGCGTCAACGCAGACCGGCGCCTGCAGGGGGCCTTCCGTGCGTGCACGGCGAACGTCCTGATCAATCCGTTCCTTCGCGCCCGACGGCCCCGACCGTTCCTTTATCCGCACCTCGGTAAATCCCTTCGTGTGTCAGATGGTTGAATTATACATCGGTCGCCTCTTCTATTGGAGGCGCAATTCCCGTCGCATCAGAGGCATCAAAGCCCCAACCAAACGGCCGTCAAATCATCGTCCAACGGCAATCGGGTCCGAGCCGTGAACCGATCCACCAATCGATCGAGCGGCGGCTCGGCGCCGGGCTCCTCAAGTACCGACCGAACCAGTTTCATGAGCCCGTCGTCGCCCAGCATGTCGCCGCCCGGTGACGGGCATTCGAGCAAGGCATCGCTGTACAGCAACATGAACCCGGCCTCGGGAATATCGATGACCCGGTCTTCGAATGTCGACTTCCGCGACAACCCCAGCGGCACGCCCGATGTCTCTCCGGTCGCCAGGATCGTCCCGTCGGCCTTTCCGAAAATGACCGGCGGACAGCCCGTCGCGGCATAAGTAAAACGCCGCTCCGCCACATCAAATATCCCATAGAGCATCGTCGCGTACTGACCCCGCGGCAAAATGGAACAGATCCGGCTGTTCAAGCGGGTCAAATAACCGCCCGGCCCGTCCAGCGGCGGCGGGTTGTCGCGCATCAATGTGTGCAGCCGAAAGGTATTGATCGCGGGCCCGACGCCGTGCCCGGAAAAATCGACCATGTAGAGGCCGAACAAACCGCCGCCGAAATCGCTCAGCCCCCACCAATCGCCGCCCAATTCGGAGGACATCTGAAAGCGGGCGGACAACTGGACGCCGGTGGCCTCCGAGACCGCCGCCATCGCCTCGTGAGACGGCATCAATTCTTCCTGCATGCGTTGGGCCTGGCGCAATTCGACCGTCACGCGGCGTTGATAGGCGCGCAGCTGGCGCATGACCAAAAGGCTCTCGAGAAGTTGTCGCGTCCGGTGAATCAAAAGGTCCGGATCGACCGGCTTGGTCATAACGTTGGTCGCGCCGGCCCGCAGGGCGTCGGCCCGGAATGCCCGGTCCTCATGGGCGCTGACCAACAGCACGGGAAGTTCGCGGGTTTTTTCGTGTTCCCGTACTTTCGCGATCACGTCCAGGCCGGTCATATCCGGCATGCTATGATCCAAGATGACGAGGTCGGGACTGTCGGCGTTGATCTTGGCCCAGGCGTCCGACCCGTTCGAGGCCGTATCGATCCGCTTAAAGCCGGCGTCCTGTAACTGGAACGCCGTCATTTGGACCAGGATGTCTTCGTCGTCCACGATCAGGATCGGACAATCGAAAACCGATCCATGCAAACGCGCAACCACATCGCCGGCCGGGCTGTCGGGTGATGTGTCCCTAGAGCGCGACTCGACACGGCGGCGAAACGACAACTCCGTCCGTCGGCCACCATCGGCGACCCGCATTTCCCCGACCAAGGCACGCACGATATCCAAGCCGCGGCCGGTGTACCCATCCCCAGAATTCTCGCTCGATGACGGTGTGTAGCCCGTCCCTTCGTCTATCACGGCGAGAATCACGGCATCGGGGCGCAGCGTGGCCGTGACCCGAACGCGCCGTGCCGCATAAGGCATTTCGGATGCGCGCGCGTTGACCCCGGCATGAAACGCCTTAAGTCCCTCGGACGTTTTCTCCGGCGACGGCAGTTCCATGTTTCCGTGGACCGCCGCATTGACCAGAATTTCGCGCAGGGCGGTCGAGATATCCTGAAGCCGGCGCTCACCCAGTTCTTCGGCGATCCCCAATTGGCCGAGCGCCCCTTGGGCGACGATGTCCGGAAGGTCGAAATCCAGGCAACTGGCGCTTCTTACCGACGCGAACCACGCGCCGGTCGCAAGGCCCCAACGCGCTTCATCCAGGACAGCCGCAACGTCTTCTTCATCGGAGGCTTCAATCACCCCCGACGAAGATGTGTCGGCCATCGCGTCCGCGGCCGACGCCGGCGCGCCGTGAAACACCACGACCCCCGGAGCCCCCCGACCGTCGCCCAATTCTGCCAGCGCGACGCCAAGCTGATCGGCGAAACCGCTGGAAAGACCTGCTGAGGTGACCTTCACGCCTGAAAATCCGCGTCGAGGGCGATCAGCCCTCGACGTTCATCAACTGATCGAACCGCGAGATATCCAACATCTTTTTGACCTGGCCCGATGCGCCGCGGACAGCGAACTTGCCGCCACTGTCTTCGACCTCGTCCTTGATCAGGACAATCATGCCGAGGCCCGCGGAATCGATTTTATCGACACTGCTCAGGTTCAAAACAACGGACCCAGCGCGTTTGCCGACGAGGGATTCGACCAATTGCTCGACGCTCACGTTGTCGGCGAACCCGAAGGTTCCCTGCATCATGACTTCGTGGGCATCACCCGCTTCATTGATTGTGTATTTCAATTTCCGAACTCCGGTAATTTGATGTTTCGCCGCGCGTCAGGCGCGACATAAAAAACGCCAGAGCCACTAGCTCTTGAGGAAACGCTCGATACTGGACTGCAGTTCGCCGACCGGATCGAGAAGCTTTCTCGTTTTCCAGATGACCTTGATCGCAGAGCCCATACCCAAGAGGTTGCGCTGCGTGACGTCGGAGACGTTGTCCGTCACCTTGTTCATCGCGGCGGTCGATTCCTGGACGTTGGCGCTGATTTCCTGGGTCGCATCGGTTTGTTGCGAAATCGCCGAACGCACCTCGCTGGTCATATTGTCGATATCGCGGATGATCTGGGAGATCTCCTTGATCGCCTCGACCGATTCCTTGGTCTCGTTCTGGACGGCGATGATCTGGCTGGAGATTTCCTCCGTTGCCTTGGTCGTCTGATTGGCAAGGTTCTTGACCTCGGACGCGACCACGGCGAAGCCCTTGCCCGCATCGCCTGCGCGGGCGGCCTCGATCGTGGCGTTCAGGGCCAACAGGTTGGTTTGTTCGGCGACGTCGCGGATCAATTCGACCACGTTGCCGATCCGGTTCGCCGCCTCGGCCAGGCCGGTCACCCGGTTGTTGGCGTCGTCGGCGCGCTGAACGGCGGCCTGCGCCACTTCGGAGGATCGAACGACCTGGCTTTCCACTTCGCTGACGGAACTGGCGAGTTCCTCGGCAGCGGCCGCAACGGCGGTAATGCGATCCAGGGTTTCCTGAGCCAGATCGGCCACATCGACCGACCGGTTGGAGCTGGCTTCCGAGCCCTGCACCATGCTTTCGGCTGTTTTCAAAACGTCTTGCGCGGACGTTCCGACAAGACTGGTGACCTCGGTCGCCTTCTTGGTGATGGCGACCTGTTCGGTGACGACGCTCCAGGTCACCATCGGGCCGACATAGTAACCGGTGCTGTCGATCATCGCCGCGACGTTGAGATCGAGCGTTTCATCGCCAAGCTGGATTTTCGCCCGGTGCGGCAGGTTCTTCGGATCAGCGAGCAGCTTGCGTTGGTGTTCCGGGTGTTTGTGGAACACGTCGATACAGGTACCGAACAGATCGGCGGCCTTAACCGGCAGCAGATGTTCGATCTCCTTCAACGTTTTCATGCTCGTATCGTTGAGGTAGTTCAACTCCAACGTATCGCGATCGCAGGTCATCACGTTGATGGGAAGGTTGTTGACCATCAACGCCAGGTTTTCCCGCTCGGTCACGACGCTCCAGTTGAGCATCACCTTGGTCACTTTGCCGCCCGAAGTCTCGATGGCGGCAATATCCAGTTCCAAAAGTTCCGGGCCGACGCGGATGATCGCGTGGTGCGGCAGGTTCTTGGGATCGGACAGCAGCTTCCGCTGGTGTTCGGGATTTTTATGAAAAACGTCGATCGATCGACCGATGATTGAATCGCCGTTCACGCCTTCGGGCAACAGGTGAGAAATTTCGTTCAGGGTCTCGCGGCTTTTCCGATTGGCGTAGACAATCTTGAAGTCGCGGGTATCACAGGCCATCACGGCACTGGGTAGATTCTCTAGCACGCTGCGCATATCCGAAGCGGACAGCCCGCCGGAGGAGGAACCAAAAAAGCTCATAGCACACCCTCATTTATTACCCCGGACCTCTCCCCCCAAGGTACGGGTGAATGAATAACGCTATAACATTAGAATTTTTATTCATACCTTGACCTAAGTCATAAAACCGATTTTTTTGAATAGGTTGCATTAGCACGACAGCAATGTTTCAACATGAAAAATACACGCATTTAAATATACATATTATTTTTGTTGTAATAAGGCGTCGGCTTTCTGCCTGTTTTGTTGGGCCCGCCTGTGGCACGGGTCGCGCGCAGGGCGCTTGCGCCCGGACTGGTTGCGGCGCACAATACATTAGGCATTTCTGGAGAAGCCCGGCCCACGCGACCCGGATTTGCTGCACCGGGCGCTTCTCCGCCACCGGCCAGGGACGGTCGGCGCGGCTGCGTGATAAGCCGGGCCCGAAGAAGGCATGTTGCTGATATCAAGGAGGTATCGACATGACTCTTCGACGCGTTTCCCACACCCTAGTCCGTAACGTCATCAATGCTGACGGTTTCCGGCTAGCTGCCGCCGTCCTGCTGTTCACGCTCTTCGCACCGCTGCAAAGCGCCCAGGCCGCGCCACAGATTCTCGCCGCCCTGGAAACCCAGGAAGGCATGCCCTTCATCTGCGACGGCGGCACCTGTGAAACCGATATCACCACCTTTTGCCTGCAACAGGACCGGGACAGCCCCCGGTCCGGGACGGCCTATTCCCCGGCCGAGGCAAGCCACTTCCTATTGCGCCTGACCGACGCGGCGGGGGCACAGCGCGATATCCCGGCAAGCAACGTCTCCTTCACCAGCGGCCGTGGCTTCACCCATGTGCGGGTCAGCATGCCCACCGGGCATATGGCGCGGTTGGGAGCGGCCAGCGCGCGGCTGGTGGTGACCCGGCAAGCCTCCCTGCTTCCCACCCCGCTGGCGGGCGATCCCGACCCGATCAGCCCGGCGGAAGCCGAATACGTCACCAAGAGCCTGCGCGCCGTCGGCGAGGAAATGGTCGATGGCCAGCCTCTCGCAACCTCGGCCCGGCTGGTCGGGCGCGTCGCCTCGGCCATCGTCGATTACCGGGCCGCCCCCACACCCGCCAATGTCGAGCGGCTATGGAACGACGTCGTCGACGACATGGCGCCTGTCCTCAAGGACCAAGGGACCGGCGCGGTCGGCGCCGCCCGGCGGGAGATCGACCGCTGCGCCCGGCCCGGCCATCACCATTCCATGGCCGGGGTGAAATCCTGCCTGGAATACCGCCACGGCGATCTGATGCGCGACCTCAACATCGATTATTGGAATCACAAGCCAGGAAGTTGACGCGATGACGGACACCAAGACAGCAAACGCGCGCCCCGAGGGCCAGGAAACGGGGGCGACGGCGGAAACGCCGATCGACCCCAATTCCCCCCGCGAACGCCTGCGCGCTTGGCTGACCTGGCTGCCGGTCTGGTTCCTGATCCCGTTCGGCCTGGGCCCGCCCAGCGACGGGAGCACCACTGGCGGCTATGAAGGTGGCTACCAAGGCCCGTTGGACAGCCCCGGGCACCTCGACGGCGGCTTCGGCGATTACGGCGGCGGTGACATCGGCGGCGGAATGGGCGGCGGGTTCTAGCAGCCCATCGCCTCGGCAACGCCGATCAGGTCGCGGGCGACGACCTCCCAGTCGCTTTCCGGCGCCTGGTCGGCTTCCTGGTCCGGGCCGTATTCCTTCCTCGGCAGAAAGGCCGTCTTCATGCCGTGGCTGCGCGCGGCATCCAGGTCGTAGTTGTGGCAGGCCGTCAGCATGCAGTTCTCCGGCGTTGCCTTCATGCCCATCAGTTCGATGGCGGTCAGGTAGCAGCGCGGATGCGGTTTGTAGACCTGGGCGTTTTCCGCCGTCAGAACCGCGTCGAACGGCAATTTGCCGTGCTTGGCGATGGCCGTCAGCCAGGCGAAGGAGCCGTTGGAGAGCGTCACCAGAGTGTACTTCGACGCCAGACGCGTCAGCCCCTCGACCGCGTCGGGCCAAGGATCGATCTTCAGCCAAAGATGCAGGACTTCCTGCTTCTGCGCCTCGGAGAGCCCGTCCAGCCCGAAATCGCCGATCACCTGGTTCATGCGTTCCAGATACATCTCATCCAGATTGAAATAGGGCCTGGCCCCCGAAATCACGGCATCCATGGCAGGACGGTAACCGGCCTTCCAGGCCGTAAGGAAACCCGGCCAATCGGCTTCGATCCCTTGTTTCGCTCCATATTCCGCCAAAAGGCGCAGCAGGCTTGATCGCCAATCGACGACCGTGCCGAATACATCGAAGAAGATGACTTTTACGTCTGAGGTGGGCATGGCTGTTTCCTATTCATGGGCGTGTTTTGTTGGTCCTTGCGAGGGCCTGGGCTAATCTCGCCACAGTCCCCGCCCCGCCACAACCCCATTCGGATGCCCGCCATGACCATCGACCTGACCCTGCGCACGCCCAAACCCGACGAGTACGAGGCCTGGCACCGCCTGTGGGACGGATACAACGCGTTCTACGAGCGCACCGGCCCGGCCGCCGTGCCGGAGGAAATCACCCGCCTGACCTGGGACCGGTTCTTCGATGCCTACGAGCCCATGCACGTCATCGTCGCCGAGGCCGAAGGCCGTCTGATCGGCCTCGTTCATTTCATCTACCACCGCAACACCACCATGCGGGGGCCGGTCTGTTACCTGCAGGACCTGTTCGCCGATCCGGACCAGCGCGGCAAGGGCATCGGCCGGGCCTTGATCGAAGCCGTCTACGATCACGCCCGCGAGGCCGGCTCGGAACGCGTCTATTGGCAGACCCATGAGACCAACGCCACGGCCATGCGCCTCTATGATCAGGTCGCCACGCACTCGGGCTTTGTCGTCTACCGCAAAGCGCTTTAACCTGCGCCCATCAACAAAAGCGGCCGCCGCAAGGCCGCGAAACATCCAGGGAGCCTACATCCATGATCACGTCCCCCAATGAAACGGTCCTCACCGAGGTCCGCGACGGCGTTTGCCGCATCACCTTCAACCGGCCCGAGGCGTTGAACGCCATCAGCATCGACGTCATGAAGGCGATGAAGGAAATCACCGACCAATTGCGCACGGCCACCGACGTGCGGGTCGTCATCCTGAAAGGTCAGGGCGACCACTTCATGGCCGGCGGCGACGTGAAGGCTTTCAAGACCATGCTGGACGAGGAGCCGGACCGCGATAAGACGGCAGAACAATTCGACGCCCGCCTGACGCGCGTTCACGCCACGGTCGAAAACATGCGCGCCCTGCCGCAGCCGATCATCGCCTCGGTCCGGGGCGCCGCCGCCGGCGCCGGCGTCAGCCTGATGCTGGCCTGCGACCTGGCGCTGGTCGCCGAAGACGCGTTCTTCACCCTCGCCTATTGCCACATCGGGACCAGCCCCGACGGCGGGTCGACCTATTCCCTGCCGCGCACCGTCGGCATGAAGAAGGCGATGGAGATCGCCCTGCTGGGCGACCGGTTCACGGCGCAGGAGGCGCTCGACTGGGGTCTGATCAACCGGATCGTTCCGGCGGCGGACCTGGAGGCCGAGACGGACAAGCTGGCTGGCCGCCTGGCCAAGGCCGCCGGACGGGCCAATGCCGAAGCCAAGGCCCTGCTCAACGCGTCCTGGCACAACAGCCTGGCGGAGCAGCTGGACGCGGAGAAGGCCGCCTTCATCCGCAACACGCGGACCGCCGATTTCTACGAAGGCGTCAGCGCCTTTGCGAAAAAGCGCAAGCCGGACTTCAAGGGGGAGTAGATTTCCGATGATCATCGATTGCCACGGCCACTATACGACAGCACCCGAGGCCCATACGGCCTGGCGCAAGGAACAGATCGACGCCAAGGGCGACCTGTCCAAGATGAGCGCCAAGGAGCCGCAAATCTCCGACGACGAACTCAAGGAAAGCGTCGCCAACACGCAGCTGCGCCTGCAGCAGGAACGCGGCACGGACATGACCATCTTCTCGCCCCGCGCCGGCGGCATGGGCCATCATGTCGGCGACGAGAAGATGAGCATGCAGTGGTCGCGCATCTGCAACGACCAGATCAAACGCATCTGCGACATCTTCCCCGACAACTTCGCGCCGGTCGGCCAGTTGCCGCAATCGCCGGGCTGCTCGCCGTCGAACTCCATCCCGGAACTGGAGCGCCTGGTGAACGAGCTGGGGTTCATCGGCGTCAACCTGAACCCCGATCCGTCGGGCGGAAACTGGACCGACCCGCCCCTGACAGACCCCTGGTGGTTCGATCTCTACGCCAAGTTGGAGGAACTGCAGGTCCCGGCGATGATCCACGTCAGCCAATCCTGCAATCCGAACTTCCATTTCACAGGCGCGCATTACATCAACGCCGACACGGCGGCCTTCATGCAATTGCTGCAATCGGACCTGTTCGAACGGTTCCCGGGGCTGAAGCTGATCATTCCTCACGGCGGCGGCGCCGTGCCCTATCACTGGGGCCGCTACCGGGGCATCGCCATGGGCATGGACCGGCCGGAACCCAAGGACATGATGGGCGACAACCTTTTCTTCGACACCTGCGTCTATCACCAGCCGGGCATAAACCTGATGACCGAGGTCGTGCCCGTGGACAACATCCTGTTCGCGTCGGAACTGCACGGCGCCGTGCGCTGCAAGGACCCGGACACCGGCCAATGGTTCGACGATACCCGGCGCTATATCGAAGCGACGCCGCATCTCTCGGCCGAGGAAAAGGACAAGGTGTTCTACAAGAACGCCTTAAAGGTATTCACGAAACTCAAACTCGCGGCCGCCTAAGAGCCGCCAAGCAGACCTCAAGGAGACCATCCAAATGACTGTCGGATTTCGCATCAAACAATCCTGGGACCGCATCGACCCGGCCCTGGTCGAGAAATTCAAATCGATCCCCGTGGCCAACGTCGGCGATTGCATGTGGCGCATGTACGCCGGATCGAACGCGCTGCGCCCCATGCACAAGGACGGCGTGCTCGCGGGCCCGGCCTATACGGTTCTGACCCGGCCCGGCGACAACCTGATGCTGCACAAGGCCATCGACACGGCACAACCGGGCGACGTCATCGTCTGCGACGGCGGCGGCGACCTGACCAATTCCCTGTTCGGGGAACTGATGCTGCTGCAGGCCATGAAGCGCGGCATCGCGGGCCTGGTGTTCAACGGCGCCATCCGCGACCGCGACGCCTTCCTGGAGCACAACTTCCCGACCTATGCGGCGGGCGTCAGCCACCGCGGCCCGTTCAAGGACGGCCCCGGCGAGATCGGCTTCCCGATCAGCCTTTACGGCATGCCGGTGAAGCCGGGCGACCTGATCCTGGGCGATTGCGACGGCGTGCTTTGCGTGCCCCGGGAAGAAGCCGAAACGGTCCTCGCCGCCGCCCAGGCCAAGAACGACGCGGAAGAGCAGACCATGAAGGAAATCGCCGACGGCTCCATCGACCGCGCCTGGGTCGACAAGACGTTGAAGGATCGCGGCTGCGAATTCATCGACTGACTCACGGCCTCCACCTGCCCCTACCCGCCTTCGCCACGAGACAAAGCCCGCCATCCTTCATAAGATGGTGGGCAATGGTGGGCGCATGCCCATAGGCCAATAAACGCGAACCCGGACGACCGGGGAGAGGAAACGACATGACCGACAAATCATTGGCGGGCAAGACCGCCGTCATCACGGGATCGTCCCGCAACATCGGGAAAGCCACCGCGCTTGCCCTCGCCGCCGACGGCGCCAACGTCGTCGTCAACGGCATCAGCGATCAGGAAACCCTGGACGCCACGGTGAAGGAAATCGAAGCCGCCGGCGGCACGGCCCTCGGCATCCTGGCCGACGCTTCGAACAAGGAAGGTTGCGACACCCTCGTGGGCGCAGCGGCAGACACCTTCGGCAGCGTCGATATCGTCGTCGTCAATGCCTCGACGCGCGGCCAGAAACCGTTCCTGGAAATGAGCCACGAAGAATTCCGCAAGGTCATCGATCTGACGCTCGACAGCGCCTTTTTCCTCTGCCAGGCCGCCGTCCCACATATGCAGAAGGCCGGATGGGGCCGGGTCGTCACCCTGGGCGGTGTGTCGACCTACGTCGGCATGCCCGACCGCATTCACAATCTGGCCGGCAAGGCGGCGATCGTCGGCTTCACCCGCGGGATCGCCCGCGAGTTCGCAACCGACGGCGTGACCGCCAACGTGGTCGCGCCGGGCGCCACGGAGACGGTCCGCCCGGCCTCGGCCGGGGCGGGCAACAACCGGGCCGCCATGAACATTCCGGTCGGCCGATTGGGCGATGTGAAGGAAATGGCGGCGACCATCCGTTTCCTGTGTCAGCCGGAGGCCGCGTACATCACCGGCCAGACCGTCCACGTGAACGGTGGTCTGTACTACGGCACCTGACACGACCGGATGCGCTAGAACAATATGATTGGCCCGGGCGCCTCATGGCCCCGGGCCGTTTCATTAGCGGTTCTGGATATCGTTCCATTGGCCCAGCGTGCGCCGCGCCTGATCAACGATGGGATAGTCGATGAAGTAGCCGTCCAATTGGATGGACGCAAGGCCCTGGGCTTCTGCCTCCTCGAAGGCCGCAACCACCTTCTCGGCGAAAGCCACCTGTTCTTCCGTCGGCGTGAACACGGCGTTGGTCGGGCCGATCTGATCCGGATGGATACAGAGCTTGCCCTGAAATCCCATGTCGCGGACCTTTTCCGCCGAACGGGTCAGGCCGTCCTGATCCTTAATATGGATCCAGACGGAATCGATGGGCGGCTCCAGCCCTTCGGCGCGGGACGCCAGGACAACCTCGGCCCTGGCGTGATCGATCTCGGTTTCTTCCAGGGTCCAGCGCATGCCCATGTCCTTGGTGTAATCACCGGCCCCGAAACTGAGACGCTTGACCCGCGTATCGGCGGCGGCGATGGCGCGGGCGTTGGCGATGCCCTTGCCGGTCTCGAGGATCGGAATCAGATCGATGGCGCCGGGCTCCATGCCTTTATCGCGCTCAATACTCGCCAATATCCAATCGACGGCGATCAACTGTGCCGCCTCTTCGACCTTCGGCAGGATGATGCCCGTCAGCCAAGGCCCGGTGACGGCCAGAATGTCGTTGAAGCAGAAATCCGTGTCCCAGGCGTTGACCCGGACATAGCCGCGTTTGCCGGTCTGTTGTTTCAATGCCTCAACGACCAACGCGCGGGTCGCCGGTTTTTCGGCGACGGCGACGGCGTCTTCCAGATCCAGGATGACGGCGTCGCAGTCCAGGGTGAAGGCTTTCTCGACCCGGCGGGGGTGGTTACCGGGCGCAAACAGGTAGGTGCGGTGAACGGCCATGGGATGTTCCGTGTTTTCTTATGGTTGGATGGTGGGGTGAAGGCGCGGCGACGGGCGTCACACGCGCGAAATTATGATTGCGGCCGGCTGGCCAGGTCGGGGCGGTCCTCTTTTTCGTCGGCTTCATAGCAGGCTTCGGCCGGACGACCCGCCCAATCGGTGATACCGGAGACGAAGTCGTTTACGTCCTGCGTCCCCGCCCTGCCTTGTTGGGCCGCTTGCCCTTCGCCAAGGGCCGTCGACGCGTCGCCGGCCTGCGCCGTCAAAGGCGACACCAGAACGAAGCCTGTCAGCAACCAAGCGGCGGGACGCAACATCACCATGTCCTCGCGGTTAAAGAGGCCGAAAGCATACGCTTTTCGGCCCAAATTGTCACCACGGGGGCAGTTTCCAGGTCGTGTCCTGATCCAACGGAAACACCGGCCGGCACAGATCGCCCCATTCGAAATTGGAGAACACCGGCGACGTCAGCCCCGGGCAATCGACCTCGATCACCTGTTCCGGCGGGAAATACTCGTCAAACCCGGCACGGAAGTGGCCCCGGGATTTGACGACCACCGTCCGAACCTCGGCGATATCGACACCGAACATCTCCAGCATCGCGGGATCGGCGCATTGCTTGCGGAAGGTCCCGACGGCGACACAAACGCCGCCGATCCGCAGCAACGCCGCCGGACCGACGGTCAGGGCGCGCCCGCGCAGGATACCCCGCCGGCCGACGAAGGAGCCGTCGGTCAGCTTGAGCACTTCGGCCTCGACCTCGAACGCTTCCTCGAAGGTCGTTTTCGGCGACCGGTTGAAACGCGCGGTGAAGGTTGCCCCCTCGCCCGCCGCATGCGCATCGTCGGCGACGCCGCCGTCGATCACGATCCCCATGACGACACCGTCGGCTCCGGCCTCGACCAGGCCTTTGAGAAGATAGATTGTGCTGCCCGTGCCCCCGCCGCCGGGATTATCGGCGACGTCCGCCAGTATTTGCGCGGAACGTGAGGCGTCTTTCCCGTTGGCGACCGCCATGCCAACCGCATCGGCCAGCGGCGTCAGCGCCTTCTGATACCGTTCATGATCGGCCCAAAGCCGCTCCGCCAAATCTCCGGCGAGGGCTCGCGCCGCCTCCAAATCGTCACGCGCGGTTACAACGACCGTCATGCCGCATTTGGGGCTGTCGGAATAAATGAACCCGGCGGCGACGGACACGTTGAGAATCTTGCCGCCGGAGGCTTCCTGCGCCGCCTGCCCGGCATTAATAATATCGGCATAGGGCCCTTCGGCGCTCAAAAGCACCACCGAAGGTGCCGCTATCGGAACCTTTACGAAAGCAGTCTGCGGTTTCATTCCCTTGAACATTTCGTCCATCGCCCGGGCCGCTTCACCCGCCCGTTCGCGTTGGTCGACATGCGGGTTGGTGAGGTAAGCGATCAGGACGTCCGCCTGATCCGACATTTCCCGGGAGATGTTCGTATGCAGATCCAACGTCGCCAGGATCGGAACCTCGGGGCCGACGATGTCGCGCACGCGACCATATAGCAAACCGTCCGGATCGTTCTCCCGCTCGGCCCGCATCGCGCCATGGCTGATGATATAGACGCCGTCGACCGGCCCGGCTTCCTTGAGCCGCCGTTCGACCTCGGCCACGAACCATTGAAAGAACTCGTGCTCAACCGGTCCACCCGGCTCGGCATCGCCGATCAGGATCGGCACAGGCGCCCAGGCGTCGGGCCGCAATTTTTCCATCTGCTGACAGAACGCATTGGCCTCCAACGGCAGGCGCGGATTGGGCTTGGCCAGTTCGTCGAGGATATCCTCGCCACCGATCAGGCAACGGCGTTCGTAATCCTCGCGGGTCGTCAGCGGCGCGAAGGCGTTGCTTTCCAAAAGAAAACCCAGGATGGCGATGCGTTTGGTCATGGATGGGTCCGTCTTGTTCTGAAGGTCATTCAAGGTGATCGGAGAGGCACCATCAGAAAGGGCGGCCGAAGCCGCCCTTTCCTAAGATGTAACGTTGGACGCTTGCGTCACCGCGAGCGCAGTTTCGGATCCAACGTGTCGCGGACGGCGTCCCCGAACAGGTTGAAGCCGAACACGCTGAGCGAGATCGCAACACCCGGGTAGATGGCGACCCACGGCGAGCCCTCGAAGAACTCGGACGCGTTGGTCAGCATCAAGCCCCAGGCCGGGATCGGATCCTGAACGCCCAGGCCGAGGAACGACAGCGAGGCTTCCAACAGGATCGCCTGACCCAAGAAGGTGGTCAGCATGATCAGGTACGGAGCCATGACGTTCGGCACCATGTGACGCAGGATGATGCGGGCGTTGGAGAAGCCGAGCGCACGAGCCGCGTCCACATACGGGATTTCACGGATCGCCAGGGCGTTCGACCGAACCACGCGTGCACACTGCGGCACGAAGGGCAGGATGATCGCGATCATGACGTTCTCGATCCCCGGGCCCAAGGTCGCGACGACGGCGAGGGCCAGGATGATCAGCGGGAACGCCATGAAGACGTCAAGCACACGCTGCAGGATGAGGTCGAACAGACCCCCGAAGTAGGCACTGGCGACGCCAAGAACGAGGCCGGCGGTCGAGCCAACGATGGCGCAGACGAAACCAACCAGCAGCGCCGTGCGCGAGCCGTAGATCAGACGCGACAAAATGTCGCGGCCGAATTCGTCCGTGCCCAGCAGGTAGCTGTCGGTGCCCGGGGGCACCAGCATGGCATCGAAATGCTCTTGCAGCGGGTTGAAGGGAGAAACCACGTTGGCCAGAGCCGCGGCGACGACCATCGCTAGCACGATCGCCAGGCCGAACACGCCGAGAGGCTGTTTGCGGGACAGGTCCATCGCGACCTGCGTCCAGGGTTTCTTCGGGGCGACTTCTTCGAAGTCGGCTTCGGTTTGAACTTCAGATACGGTAACCATCATCTACTCTCCTCATCAAGAGTAGCGAATGCGCGGATCGAGCCACGCATAGGCCAAGTCGGTAAGAAGGTTGATGAAGACGTAGATGATTACGACCAGCATCACCAGGTTCTGGGTCATTGCGAAGTCCTGACGTTCGACACCATCGACCATCAAGTTTCCGAGACCGTTCAGGTTAAAGACCTGCTCCGTCACGACCAGACCGCCCATCAGGAACGCAAACTCAAGCGCCAGGATGGTAACCACCGGCAACAGCGCGTTTTTCAACGCATGGCGGTTAATGACGATCTTTTCGACCATACCCTTGGCGCGGGCCGTGCGGACATAGTCCTCACGCAGCACCTCGAGCATCGCCGAGCGGGTCATACGCGTCGCGACCGCAGAATAACGGTAACCCGTGGCGACAGCCGGCCAGATCAGCTGGGCCATGTTGTGGATCGGGTCTTCCCAAATCGATTTGAACTCGATGGGAGGCATCCACGGTTCGCCGAGCCATGATTGGGTGACAATCAACAGCCCCAGAATGATCATCAGACCAAGCCAGAAGGAGGGAATTGCGATCCCCGCGATGGCAAAACCACGAACCAGGTAGTCGGTCATCGTGTTCTGACGAACCGCCGAAATGATGCCCAGCGGGATCGCGATAACGGTCGCTACCAAGGTCGCCATGATCGCAATCTGCAGGGAAAGTTCGAAGCGGATGGCGATCTCGTGGGTCACCGGCTGGCCGGTCCACATGGAGTCACCAAGATCGAAAATTACGTAGCCCCAGATGAAATCGAAGAACTGAACGATCTGTGGCTTATTGAGCCCCAACTGTTCGCGGCATAGCTCGATCTGCGACTCGTCGATGGCGAGACCGGATCCCAAGTACCGCACGGCGCAGATGTCGCCGGGGGCCATGCGCAACAGCAAGAATACCAGGACCGCGGCGCCGATCAGCGTCGGGATCATTAGAAGTACGCGTTTGAAGATATACTTGCCCATGTCTTCCTCTATCGGGTTGACCGCCCACCGCCTTGACCGGCGGCGGGCGGTCCCCGTTTGTTGTTGTTAATGCTGCGTCAGGCGCAACTTATTTGTCGAGCCAGACCTGATCCAGGGACTGGTTCAGATAGTGGCTCGGCGCGATCTTCCAGCCCTTCACATAGGAACGGTGCGGGTTGATCTTGTACCACCACAACGTGATGCCTTCGTGCGCCTGGTCGGACAGAGCCCGCTTTTCCATGACACGCATGATCTCACGCTGCTTGGCTTCGTCGCCTTCCTGGACCAGCTGGTTGTAGATGTCTTCCAGCTCCTGATCCTGCCCGGCGTAGTTGCCATAGTTGTTACCGGCGGAACCAATGTACTTGGACACATCGACGATCGGGTTAATGACCGACTGGCAGTTGAAGTCCATCGAGACATCGAAGTCCTTGGTCTTACGCAGCGAGTTGTAGAACGACTTGCTCGGTTCCACGCGCTGGGTGACCTCGGCACCGATCTGACGCCACTGGCCGATCAGCCAGGTGCCGACGATCTTGTACGGCTGGTCCGTACCGCGGTTCAGCAGTTCGAACTTGATGCCCGCCTTGCCGGCCTCGGCGAGAAGCTTCTTGGCTTCTTCACGCGAGGCCTTGAGGTCGGTGCCATAGCCTTTCAGGCGAACCAGTTCGGCCTTGTTGGCGGCCAGCGGGTGGTTCGGGAAGGCGATGCCGCCGACCGTCTTGACGATGGCGATCCGGCTCAGGTGCTGCGAGCCGCCCCAACGGTCAACCGCGAGGGTCAGCGCCTGACGGACCCGCGGATCCTGCATGATCGGACGGCCGTGGTTCGGCGTGAACAGCAGGACGCAGTTCCAGTCGCTTTCCTGGACGGTGATGTCCTTGCCCAGGGATTTGACCAGATCGTCACGTTGTTTCGGCGGGAAGCCACGGAATTCGATGGCCGCACGGTCGCCGCGGATGGCCTGCACACGGATGGCCATCTTGCGCGAGATCAGCGCCTTGTAGCCGTCCAGGTAGGGCTTACCGTCCATGTGGAAGCCGTCAAACTTGACCGCTTCGACGTGGGAGCCGGCAACGGCTTCTTTGAACTTGAAGGCACCGGTGCCGTTCACGTTCTTTTCATGCCAGTCGTAGCCATGTTCCTTCAGGTCCTTGGCGGAGTAGGTGTAGTTGAAGGGCGTGGCAAGCGCCGGAATGAAGGCGCCGGTGGCGAATTTCAGCTTGAAGACGAGCGTCTCGTCATCGGGCGCCTCGATCGTATCGACCATCTTGAAGAAGGCCTTACGGGCGGAAGAAACGCCGGCGGGCGGGAAGATGATCTTGTTGTAGGTGGCGAGCAGATCCTGAGAGGTCATGGTCTGACCGTCGTGGAACTTGACACCCTTCTTGATCTTGAAGGTGTAGGTCTTGCCGCCATCGGTCGGCTTCGGAACGCCGCCGACGCAGAGGTCACACTGGAAATCCGTCGGCGAGGACGGGTTTTCCGGGTTGACGCGAATCAGCAAGCTGTAGAACGGCCGCGTCGGATGGACCATGGCGAAGGTCGATTCCTTGTGACCGTCATAAGACGGGGATTCGGCAGCGACGATGAAGTTGAGGACGCCCCCCTTCTTCGGCGTTTCCGCCTTTGCCGATCCGCCAGCCCCGACGGCCAGGCCAACGCCCGCCGCGAGAGCAAACGCGAAACCTGCGTACTTACTCATGTGAAGTCTCCTTACCCATTTATGTTCGGGGGAAGTTCTTTCCTCCCCCACTCTTCTGTGTCCTCCCTCTGAGGGGGAGATCACACTTCCGTGCAGGCCACCCAGTGGCCTTTTCGCACCTCTCTAAAGTCTGGAATCTTTTGGCTGCATGAGTCCACAGCTAATGGACAGCGCGGGTGAAAAACGCAGCCTGACGGAGGATTGATCGGGCTGGGAATTTCTCCCTTAATGATCTGATGTCCCCGGGTTTTTTCAAGTTCGGGATCTGGGATCGGGACCGCGTTCAGCAGGGCCTGAGAGTACGGATGCATGGCGTGGTCGAACAGCTCGTCGCAGTCCGACAATTCCACCATGTGACCAAGGTACATGACCGCAACGCGGTGACAGATATGACGCACCACCGAGAGGTCATGGCTGATGAACAGGTAGGTCAGGTTGAACTCGTCACGGAGTTCTTCCAGAAGGTTGATGACCTGCGCCTGAATCGACACGTCGAGGGCCGAAACGGCCTCGTCGCAGATGATGAATTCCGGCTCCATGGCCAGTGCGCGGGCGATGCCCACACGCTGCCGCTGACCACCCGACATTTCATGCGGGTAACGGTCGGCGAAGTCCGGGTGCAGACCGCAGCGGCCAAGCAGGTAACCGATGCGCTCGCGGCGCTTGGCTTCATCGGTGATGATGCCGTGCACGCGCAGCGGCTCGCCGATGATCTCGCCGATCTTCATACGCGGGTTCAACGAGCTGTACGGGTCCTGGAAGATGACCTGGATCTTCTTGCGGACATCGATCAGCTCGTTGTTGTTGAGCTGGCAGATATCCTTGCCGTCGTAGATGATTTCGCCCGCCGTCGGATCCTCAAGGCGCAGGATGCAGCGCCCCGTGGTCGTCTTGCCGCAGCCCGATTCACCGACCAGGCCGAGGGTTTCACCCTTGCGGATATAGAAGTCGACGCCGTCGACCGCCTTCACGTCGGCGACCTTGCGCGGGATGATGACACCTTCCGTAATCGGGAAGTGCATCTTTAGTCCTTTAACCGTGATCAGGACTTCATCGGAAACCTGTCCACGAAACTGGGCGCCGAAATCCTGTCCGGCTGTTGCCTGAGCTTCACTCATAGTTCGATCTCCGCGAGATTCTCTTTAGACCGGAAACAAGCGCTGAAGTGCGATCCGCCCACGTCTTCGAGAGCGGGGTACGACTTGGCGCATTCCTCCACCGCGAATTTGCAGCGCGGGCGGAACGAACATCCGCCGTCGAGCCGTGTCAAATCCGGCGGCTGGCCTTCAACGGGATCCAGCTTGGCCTGGCGCGGGCGGTCCATGCGCGGCACGGACTTGAGCAGGGCCAGGGTGTAGGGATGGCGCGGACGGTGATAGATGTCGGCGGCCGAACCGGATTCGACGATCCGCCCGGCATACATCACGTTGACCCGGTCCGCATAGCGCGCGACCACACCCAGGTTATGGGTGATGATGATCATCGCCACACCCATGTCGCGGGTCAGATTCTTCATCAGTTCGAGAATCTGCGCCTGGATCGTCACGTCGAGGGCCGTGGTCGGCTCGTCCGCGATGATCAGCTTCGGCTCGCAGGCCAGCGACATGGCGATCATGACGCGTTGGCGCATGCCACCGGATAGGTGGTGCGGGTATTGGTCGATCCGCCGACGGGGTTCGTTGATCCCGACCATCTCCAGAAGCTTGACCGCTCGTTCCTTGGCGTCCGCTTCGGACATGTTCATATGCGCCAGCATCGGTTCCGTCAGCTGCATGCCGATGGAAAGAACCGGGTTCAGCGACGTCATCGGCTCCTGGAAGATCATGGAGATGTCCCGACCACGGATCTCACGGATCTCGTCTTCGGAACAGAACGCCAGGTTCTTACCTTGGAAACGAATTTCGCCGCCGACGATTTCGCCGGGCGGTTTGGGGATCAGCCGAAGGATGCTGAGCGCGGTAACGGACTTGCCGGAACCGGACTCGCCCACGACGGCGACGGTTTCACCAGCGTTGACATCGTAGGAAACGCCATCAACAGCTTTAACGGTTCCCCCAGACGTGAAGAAGTGCGTCTGGAGATTATCAATCTCGAGGAGTGCCCCCACAGAATGTTTCCTTCCCACTGTTTTCTTAGGTGCGGGAGTTTTTTATTTTTCTCCCTGGGTTACGCGTGAAACCTAGAAGCACCCCCTGCCGTTGTCAACGGGTTCACAAACAGGTTTCGCATTTTCACATCAAGGCATCCGGCGTGTTGCGGTGCGGCATTAAAATATTTCTCGGCGCGCCGGGGGGTTCTGGTATATGCCACCCCTATCAGGAATGTATACAAAGTGACTGAGATAACCCACCAGGGAGAACATCCGACAATGACCAACTCGACTAAAATGCACGACATGGGGATGAAATACCGGCGCGAAGTGCTGGGCGATGCCTATGTCGACAAATCCATGGGCGGCGCCGATGATTTCAATCGCGGCTTCCAGGAATTCGTAACCGAGTATTGCTGGGGCGGCAGCTGGGGCCGGGGCATCCTGTCCAAGCGCGACCGTTCAATTCTCAACCTGGGCATGCTGGCCGCGCTCAACCGGCCGCACGAATTCCGCCTGCATTTCCGTGGCGCCATCAACAATGGCCTGACCGTCGCAGACCTGCGCGAAATCTGTACCCAGGTCGCCATCTACTGCGGCATTCCCGCGGGTATCGAGGCCTTCCGCCTGGCCCGCGAAGTCTTCAACGAAGAGGGCATCGACATCTCCACGATCGACGTCAAACACGATCTGGAGGACTGATCCATGGCCGAACAACGCACCTATGGATTCATCGGCCTCGGTCAGATGGGCGGCCCGATGGCCGACAACATCGCCAAATCGGGTCTGACCATTCACGTCTTCGACGCCGCCGGCACGAAAGATCGCGCACCGGAAAACGCCGTCGCCCACGATTCGATGGCCGGCGTTCTGGCCAATGCGGACACCGTGTTCCTGTCCCTGCCGGATGGGCCGATCTGCACCGCCGTCGCCAAGGAAATCGTCCAGGTCAACGACCGCAAGACGACGGTCGTCATCGATCTGTCGACCATCGGCCTTGTCGCCGCGCAGGAAATCGACGTCATCCTGAAGGACGCCGAGATCACTTATATGGACGCCCCCGTGTCGGGCGGCCGCAAAGGCGCCATCGCCGGCACCATTGCGACGATGGTCTCGGGCCCCAAGGATATCTACGACGAGCACATGGCGGTCTTTAAGACCTTCGCGAAGAACCCCTTCCACGTCGGCGAGGTCGCGGGACAGGGGCAAGTCGTGAAGATGCTGAACAATTACCTGTCGGCCATCGCCATGACGGCCTCGACGGAGGCCGTTCTGTTCGGTCTGTCCCAAGGCGTCGAGATGAAGGCGATTCTGGATGTCGTGAACGTATCGACCGGCATGAACACGGCGACGCTCGACAAATTCCCGAATCAGGTCATGACGGAAAACTTCAACGCCGGGTTCTTCGCCAAGCTCCTGGCCAAGGACGTGCGCCTGTTCCGTGAAAACTCGGACCGCGCCGGCACGCCGAACGCCATCGGCACGATGTTGAACCAGATTTGGGACAACTTCGCCGCCGATAACGGTGATCAGGACTTCACCAACATCTACAAGTTCATCCGCGACGGCGGTGAGAAGAAGGCGCTCGGCTGAGCCCTCTTCTCCGAAAGCAAAGAAAAAGGCGGGCCGCCGGGCCCGCCTTTTTTATTATTCCGCTTCCTGCGGGAAGCTTGTCAGTACCCTTCGCCGAGCAGCGGGAAGCCCGAGAACTGATGGGGATCCGCGACCGACAAAGGCTCCTTGTAGACATACTCAGGACCCAACTCATCGTAGCCGTTGACGCCCAGAAGCATCAGCGCGATCCGCACTTCATGCTCCAGGATCTCCAGCATGCGGACCAGGGCGTCCTCGCCGCCGGCGGCCAGCGCCAGCGCCTGCAGACGGCCCAGGCCGACCATGTCGGCGCCCAGGGCCATGGCCTTGACGATGTCCGTGCCGCGCATGAAGCCGCCGTCGATCCAGACCTGCGCCTGGCCGTTCACGGCCTCCACGCATTCCGGCAAAACGTCGAGCCCGCCGCGCCCATGGTCGAGCTGCCGCCCGCCGTGGTTCGAGACGTAGACCACGTCGACGCCGTGTTCGACAGCCAGTTTGGAATCCTCAGCCGTGGCGATGCCCTTCAGGATGAAGGGAATCTTGCAGATCTTCTTGATCCGGTCGACGTCGGACCAATCGAATCGGGCCTGATGGGTCTCGCCCACGGCGGCCTGACGGCCGGCGGTGACGAATCGCTTCGAAATGTCGCGCTCGCGCCGGGAATAGGCATCGAGGTCGATGGTGATCGCAAAGGCCTTGTAGCCCAGGTCCTGGGCCTGGCGGACCTTGTCGTCGACCCAGTCCTCGTCGCCGCGCACATAAAGTTGGAAGACACGGCAGGCATCGGGGGCGGCTTCGGCCACGGCATCCATGCCGGGCTCGCAGACGCTGGACAGCATATGGGCACAGCCGAAGCGGCCGGCGCCCGAGGCCGCGGCGGCACCGCCGCCGGACGAGATCTGTTGAAGCGATCCAATCGGCGCCAGGCAGACCGGCAGCTTGAGCCGCATGCCGAAACGGTCGACGCCCGCGTCCATTTTCGAAACGTCGCGCATGACGCGCGGACGCAGGGCATGGGTCTCGATGGCCATGCGGTTGCGTTTGACCGTGGTTTCGGTTTCGGCGCCGCCGAAGACATAGTCATAGATGTTCTTATTCAGGTTGTTCTTCGCCGCCTTGGCGAATTCGTGCAGCACCTGGAACTTCTCGATGATCTCCGCGGGCAGGTCTTGTTGTTTGTCAGTCATGAAGTTTCTTCTCCGATACGATAACGCCGTCCAGGTCGGCATAGAGCCATTCACCGGGGCGGATCACGATCCCCCCGAAATTCAGATCCACGTCTCTCAGGCCCGTGCCTTCCATGCGCGGGCGCATGGGCGTCGCGGCCATCGCCTTGACGCCAAGGTCTAGGTCGGTGAATTCGTGCTGGTCGCGGATGCAACCGTTATAGACCAGGCCTTCCCAGCCATACTGTTCGGCCTCGGCGGCGATGTTGCCGCCCGTCAGGGCACGGCGGCGCGAGCCCCGGCCATCGACGACCAGAACCCTACCCTTGCCGCCTTCGGCAAGGATTTCGCGGATACCTTTGTTGTCCTCGAACGTGGAAAAGGTCGTGATCTGACCGTGAAAGTGGGTGCGCTTGGCGAAATCGGTGAAAGTCATTTGACAGACGCGAACGTCCGGATGGTCGTCGCATAGGTCCGCCGTCAGCAACGGCTTGTCGCTCATTCTTGGGAGTCCTCCGGGTCGGGTCGATTCTTGATGTCGACGGTTTTGTTTATTGTGTTACGGCGCGCATATTGGGAAATTGTACACAATCTGTCACCCACAAATGGGCGGCACCGTTTCATTTATCCCAGGAGGAACTCCAACCATGGCCGGAAAATTCGCCATCATCGTCACCATCAAATGCAAGCCCGGCAAAGGGAAGGACTTCATGCCGATCATCATGGAGAATGCCGTTGCGGCCCGCCGGGACGAACCCAACTGCCACGAGTTCCGCGTTATGACCGCGAAGGACGATCCGGACACCTTCTTCTTCTATGAGGTCTATACGGACGAGGCCGCGCTGGATTCCCACCGCGAGCAACCCCACTACATCAAATTTCGCGACGCCGGCGCCGATCTGATCGAGGATCGTCAGATTCAAATGACGACCGTGCATATCTAGGGGCATATCTGGCAAGCGGGCGCCCGACCCGACGCCGGCCATTTCGACCGGGCTACTCGCCGGGCGTTTCCCGCTGCAGGTATTCCAGCCCTTCGAATAGGTCGGGCAGATACTTCAGGGCATGCAGCAAGCCGTAGACCATGGCACCATGGTGCACCCCAAGGACGAGGCCGTCGGCCTCGTCCATTGCATCGAACATCTCAATGGCGCCGGTGATCAAGAAGATCAGGCCAACCAGAACGTTCAGCCATGGGTTTTCAGTGACCCGCTTAAGCGCCTTTCCTAACGCAACCGGCATCGTCCCCTCCAATTCTCGCTTCGTTTATCGTCGGCAATGGTACGTTGATGACCAAAGCCTGCCTAGCCGTCCATCGCCCCGTCGTCCCGGCGCGGGTTCTGATTTTCTTATGCGCTGCGAACCTATTGTCAGCACATTATTTTATGTTGCCGGCATACGGGCCCACTCTCCCACCTCGCCGTGCCCCGGCGGCCATTCGGTATCCGTCAAAAAATCTTCGGAGACAATAAAATGTCCTGCCTCTCCCGCCTGACCATCGCCGCCGTGAACCGGGCGGCGAACGATACCGGCAATGCGTCGGAACAAGTTCTCGATGTTTCACGCGAACTGACGGCCAAGGCACAAAACTTGAAAAGCGTCGTCGAGAAATTTCTCACCGAAGTCCGGGCCGCCTAAGGGCCCGGACGTCCTGCGCCGTCATCGCCGCGGGTCATTCCGCTCCGGCGCCGTAGGTTCTGCGCTTCGGTCCGGTGCGGACGAGGAAATAGAGGATGACCGTCCCGGCTGCGACGCAGCCGGCGGTCACCAGCCAGCCGGCCGTGAAGCCGCCCAGGTTGTCGACCGCAAAGCCGAAGATCGCGGGGGCCAGGGTCGCGCAGGCATGCGTCCAAAGCATGTTGTAGCCGACGGCCGACCCGGCCAGATGGGGGGAGACCATTTCCACCTGGATCGCCTGGGCGACCGGCGCGAAGCTCGCGATGGTCAACCCCAGACAAAGCGCCAGGCCGAAACCGAGGACATATCCCCAGGCTTCATCGACCAACGGCATCATCGCGAGGAACCCGATGGCCGCGACGCACATCCAGGCCATGGTGATGATCCGCCGCCCGCCGAACGCCTTGTCGGAAACGGCGCCCCAGCCCATGCGGCCCATGGCGCTGGATGCCTGGGCGACGGCCATGGCGAAGGACACGGTCTGCTGCCCCATGCGCGCGACCTCGGCCAGGAACAGGGTCAGAAAGCCGAAGAAGTTCGCCTGACCCATGTTGATGACGCCGCCGCTGATGGCGAAGGCATTGACCCGCCCGTCCCGCATCACGTCGGCGATGTTCTTGCCCGCCCCTCGGCCCCGCGTCGAAATGGGCACCAGGGTAAGACAGGCCAATCCGTTGATCGTGATGATGAACGCGACCCCCAGCATCAGCAGATGCCAGTCGTAATAGGCCGCGAGGAACCCGCAGCCAGCGCCGATCATGCCGCCGATCGGCACCCCGACCTGCTTGATCCCCATGGCGGCCCCCCGCCGGTGCGCGGGGAACCATTCGAAGACGCCGCGCGCCGTCGACGGGTTCAGCATCGAATAACCGATCCCCATGAAAAACGCCGCGACCATGCAGGTCGTGAAATCGGGCGAATAGCTCATCAGAACCGCCGCCGCCGCCATGATCGCATGCCCGATCACCAGGGCCCAGCCGACCCCCAGCCGGTCGGTCATGCCCCCGGACGGGACGGACCACAAAGCCTGTCCGCCATAATAACAAGACACGAATATTCCGAATTGCGTCGCCGACAGGTTGAAGGCAGCGGAAATCACCGGCGCCATGGACAGGACCGCGACGCTGTTGGTGGTTCCCGTCGCATGGGCGCCGATCAGGATCGGCAGGCGGGTTTTCCAGGGGTTCACGCCACTGGTGTCGGGCGGCGGCGGTGGCGGAGCACCGGTGAGGTCGGGATTGTCGGTCATGGGCCTGGGCAGGTCTTTCGAATGGCGGCGTCGGGACGCCGTCGAGGTGCGGGCAACCTACCCGGCGTCAATGGGCCGGCGGCTTGGCGCAGAGCAGATCGTAGGCATAGGGCTCCGTGATCATCCCGGCCTTGACGAAGACATCCTGGGCGACGGCGAGCGCTTCCTCGGTGATCTCCACATGGGGCGACCAGTTTCCCAGGCCCTGGTAGGCGAGAACGCATTTGGCCAGGACCGACGCATGAATGTCGGGGAAGTATTCACCGACCTTGAGCGCGATCTCATCCGCCGGGGTTTCGTTCAGCCAAACACGCGTCTTGGCATAGGCCCGGGTGAAGGCCGCCGCCATGTCGGTTTCCAACCATTCCGGCATGGCCGCCAGCGACGAAAAGGCCAACGGACCAATGGGCCGCCCGACTTCGCCGACGACATAGGCGACGCCTTCGTATTCCAGGTTCTGCGGCACCGGTCCCTGAAGCACGACGTAATCGCCCTGCCCGCCACGAAACGCCTTTTCCATGTCGGGGCCGCCGCCGACGTTGCTGACCGTCAGCTTGCCGTAGTCGATGCCCGCCTTCATGCAGGCGTATTTGAACATGGCCAGCGGCTGGATGCCGTGATCGACCAGGACTTCCGCGCCCTCAAGCTTCGCCCATTCGAAATCCGGGTCGGCATGGCGGCCCGAAATGAAGAAGCCGTCCTTTTCATTGATCTGGGCAAAATGGCGGGGGGCCGGCGTTTCGCCACGCGCCAGTTGCGCGATGCTGACGCCCACCGCCGATTGGGCGACATGGGTCGTGCCGTCGGTCAGCTTGGCGATGGCGTCGTCGTTGTTGGCCGCCTTCGACCATTCGTACTCGAGGCCTTCGTCATCGAGAAAGCCGCCGGCCATCGTCGCGATCAGCGGCGTGTAGAAGGCGGAGAAACGGGAAAACTGAATATGAATTTTGCTCATGGAATTGTTTCCGAAAGGTCCTTGATGGATTGTCGTTGATGATTGTCCCGCGCCCGCCGATGGGCCGACAGGGAGAATTCGGTTAGGGCAAGGGGGCGCCGTCTACATCCCCGAAATCCAGGCCCAGGTGACGCAGAACCGTCGGCGCCAGATCGACCGTGCAGGTCGGATCGCCGCTTTCGGTCCCGCCCTGATAGAGCGGCCCGCGCGCCATGGCGAAGGGGCTTTGTTCATAAGTGCCGAGGCCGCCGTGCTGGCCGCAGCCCTGGTTGTTCGAAATCTTCAAGGTGCCCTGGAAGGCGACGGAGCCGCCCTTGACCCCGAATTCGTTCGGCTCTTCCGTCGCCGCACCTGTCACCGCGATGCGCGGCGCCAATTCGTCCACGGGCATGCCCAGCTTGGCCAGATCTGCACCGTGGGTGATGCCGCCGACATAAGGCTGGCCTTTCAGGAATTCGACGATGGCCCCTTCCCGGTCCATGGCTTCCGGTGCCAGATAGATGGTCACTGAGGTGCCTTGCGGCGCGATGGCGACCTCGCGGCTGTCCGCGCTGTCTTTAAGGCCCGCGGCGACCAGCATCTCGTCCATGTCGACGATCTCCGTCGTCGTCTCATGGCCGTGGTCGGAGCCGATGATCAACAGAATGTTCTCGCCCGTGGGGTCCATCTCCTCGATGCGGTCGGCGATCCGCCCGGCGTTGGCGTCGGCGGCTGCAAGGACGGCCAAGTGCTCGGGCGAGCCCAACTTGACCTCGTGTTGGGTATGATCCGGCTCGCATTGCCAGATCAGGGAATAGGCAGGCCCGCCCGGGATCAGGATTTCATCCAGGAAACGGTCGGTCATCACCGTATCGCCCGCCGCCGAATGCTCGGTGCCCAGCGGTTCGATCTCGGTCCGCCCCGGCCCCTGGCCGAAGACGCGATGAACGATGACGCCATGACCGTCCGGATCGTGGAACATTGCCGCCCCCGGCGAGACGTTGGAATAGACCACGGCCTGTCCCCCGGCGCCGGTCACCCGTTCGGCCAGGGTCGGCATGGTCAGGGTCCGGCCACGTGCCTTTTCCAGGCGGTCGCGGAAATCGGGGGGACCGACGCTCAGAACCTCGAACCGGCCGTTTTCCTCCAACGCCATGGCGTTGCCTTCCAGACCGTGGCGGGCGGGGAAACAGCCCGTCGCAATGGAGGCCGCGTTGGTGCGCGTCGTCGAGGGAAAGACGCTGCGGTGATTGCCGTAGGTGCGGAACCGTTCCTTCAAGCGCCACAGGTTCGGGGTCCAGTCCGGATTGATCAGGTCGGCCCGCAGGCCGTCGCAAATCACCACAACCGCGCGTTTTTCATTGGGCATGGATGTCGTCTCTTCTCGTCTTCTTGATAATAAGGCGCCGGACCAGATCAGCGGGCCGCCGTCACCATGATCTCGACCTTCAGATCGGGCGACGCCAAGATCGCCTGGACGCAGGCGCGCACGGGCTTGGCCTCGGGATCGACCCAGGCGTCCCAGACCTCGTTCATTTCGGCGAAGTTGGCCATGTCGGTGATCCAGATCTGCGCCTGCAGAAGATTGGATTTATCCGTGCCCATTTCGGCCAGATAGGCGTCGATATTGGCGAGGATTTCCCGCGTCTGTTCGGCCACGCTCGCACCCCGGGCATCGCCCGAGGCGACCTGTCCGGCCAGATACACCGTATCGGCCGTGGCGACGACCTGGCTCATCCGCGCGTTGGCGTGGCGGCGTTCGATGGATTTGTTCTGCGTGGTCATGGGTGCCTCCCTCCCTTGGATGGCCCAATCGGCCCTTTTCGGCGATGTTATGCCGATCAGGATACGCCGAACCCATGACGGTTCAAAGTAAGCTTACCTCAAGGCAGCGTTAGCTGGATTTGAGCCGCAGCAAGGCATCGACGGCGACGACGCCCGCGCCGTCTTCGCGCACCATCAACGGATTGATCTCGGCCTCCAGCACGGGGGCGTCGAGAACCGCCAGAGTCGACAGCGCGGCCAATGCCTCGGCCAATGCCTTCAGGTCGCCCGGCGGCTTGCCGCGGAACCCCCGGATCGGCGCCAGGCCCTTGACCTCTTCGATCATCGCCATGGCTTCAGCGGCGTCGATGGGCGCCGTGCGCACGGCGGCATCGTCATAGACCTCGGCCAGGATACCGCCCGGCCCGACCAGGACGATGGGCCCGGCCTCGGCATCCAGGCGATAGCCGGCGATCAGCTCGCCCATCACGCCCTGGGCCATGGACTGGACCAGGATCCCCTCGGCCTCGGGGGCAAGGGCCAATAGTTCCTCCGCCGCCTGCCAGAGCGCTTCCGGCGTATCGATGCCCAGGCGCACCAGGCCGCGTTCGGTCTTGTGCTGAATATCGCGGGCCAGGACCTTGACCGCCACGGGGTAAGGCACGGCGACGGGCTCGCCCGCCTCCTTGATGACCTGGGCGGGCGCGATGGGAAGGCCCAGCGCTTCGAACACCAGTGAGGCCTCGCGCTCGTTCAGATTTTCCGCCGGGGCGCGGGACAGGATCGCCTCGGCCTTTTCCTTGGCGTGATCGTCCACGGCCGGAACCGGGCGCGGCGCCTGGCGATTGAGGAACGCCATGACGGCATCGGCGCAGGCTTCGGGCGTACGGAAGTTGGCGATGCCCGCGTCCTGCAGCAGCGCCAGGGATTTGTCGGCCTGGGGGGCGATAAAGGCCGCGACGGGCTTGGACGATCCGGCGGCCTTCTCGACGATGGGCGCGACGGCCAGCTCCGGTTTGAACTGCCCGGACGAGCCGACGACCGTCACCACGGCGTCGATGCCGTCGTCGGCCAGCAGGTGTTCCAGCGCAGCACCGTAGATGCCTTCGCGCGTGCCGGCCATGGTCAAGTCGACCAGCGGCCCCCGGCCGATTTCCAGCCCATGTTCGCGCAGCGCCGCGCGAACCGCATCCGGCGCCGGGGCCAGCGTGGCGCCCAGTGCGCCTAGGCGGTCGGCGACCGAAGCCGCCCCGCCGCCGGTGGTGGTGACCACGGCAACGCGTTTGCCCTTGGGCGGCGGGTGGCCCATGAACAAAGGCGGCGCTTCCAGAAGGCCTTCCAGCATTTCCACGCGGGCGATGGCGTTGGATTGGAAGAAGGCATCGGCGGCCTTGGCCGGCCCGGCGATGGCCCCGGAATGGCTGAGCGCCAATTCCCGGCCCGCTTCCGAACGGCCCAGTTTGTAGGTAATCACCGGCTTGCCCGCATCGAAGGCGCGGCGCGCGGCGGCGGCCAGCTTGTCGGCATCGCGCACGGCTTCCAGGAACAACAGGATCGACTTGGTCGCCGGATCGTCGACCAGCAGATCGACCAGCTCGCCGACCGCCAGATCGCTCTCGTTGCCGACGCCGATCATCCGGGCGAAGCCGATGCCCCGCGCGGCCCCGCGCGACAGCAACGTGCCCAGGATCGTGCCGCTTTGGGAAATCAGCGACAGACCGCCCGGCTTGATGCCTTCCATTTCCAGCACGGCATTGACCGACAGCGTCAGGCTGGAGGCCGGATGAATGACGCCCATCGAATTGGGCCCAATCAGACGTACGCCGACCTCGCGGGCGGTGGCAACCAGGCGTTCCTGCATCTTGCGGCCGTCATCGCCGGTCTCGGCGAAGCCGTCGGAATAGATCGTCGCGACCGGCACGCCCTTGGCCCCGCAATCGCGGATCGCATCCTCGACGAACTTGGCCGGAACCATGACGAAGGCATGATCGACCGGGCCCGGCACGTCGGCGACCGACTTGTAGGCCTTGGCCCCCTGGACCTCGTCGCGGCCCGGGTTGATGGGATAGACCTCGCCCGTGAACCCGTGCGCTTTCAGGAACCGCTGCGGCCGCCCGGAGTTCTTCGTCGGGTCGCCCGAGGCGCCGATCAAGGCGACGCCGCGCGGCGTGAACAGGGCGTCGGCAAGGCTCGCCGGGGCGGCCGTCCGGTCGTTGGTGTCGGGCATGGTCTGGTCCTTACTTGGGTCTTCTTCTTGGTTTGCTTATTTCACAGCAGGTTATTTCGCTCTGGGCGGACGTTGCGAGAAACGCTTGTCGAACACGCCTTCGGCGATGCGATTCTTGAGGATTTCGATGGAGCCGCCGGCGATCATCCAGCCGCGCGTGCGGCGGAAGCAGTATTCGACCAACGTTTCCTGGCTATAGCCGGTGCCGCCCATGACCTGCAGGGCTTCCGACGAAATCCAGTGCCCGGCCTCGTTACAGAACGCCTTGGCGATGGCCGTTTCCTGGGCCGACGGAAAGCCGTTGTCGGCGTTCACGGCGGCGCGGTAGAGCAGCAATTGCCCGGCGTCGAGCTTCATCTGCATTTCCGCGAACTTCCACTGCAGGCCCTGGAATTCGGCCAAGGGCCGGTCGAACTGCTTGCGGGTCAGGGCGTGCTCGCGGGCCGTCTCGAACGCCAGGCGGCCCAGCGCGATGGACCGCGCCGTATTGCCGATGCGTTCCACGTTGAAACCGGCGATCTGTTTCTTGAAGCCGCCTTCGCGCAGCAGGATGTTTTCCGGCGGCACGTAAAGATCGGTGAAGAACAGCGGCGCCCAGTCGTCGCCGCCCAGGAACGGCGTCGCCTGGCCGAATTCCAGGCCTTCGGCGTCACGCGGGATCAGGACCGATCCGATGCCGTCCACCCCCGGGCCGTAGCGCACATAGACCAGAAAGACATCGGCCTCCGGCGAATGGCTGGTGAAGCATTTCTGGCCGTTGATCCGCAGGCCGTCGCCGTCCGGCGTCGCTGTCGTGCGCAGGTCCGTCACCGCCGATCCGGCGTCCGGCTCCGTCATGCCGACCGCGATCAGGCTTTCCCCCGCCAGCAGCGGCTTGAGATACCGTTCCTTCTGATCCGGCGTGCCGTAGGCCGCCAGCACGCGGATCGCGCCGAAGCTTCCGGCCTGGATCACGTCGGCGGAACGCGGGCAATGCATGGCGACTTCCTGGATCGCGATGACCGCGTCCATCAGGCTGCCGCCCTGGCCCCCGTCCTCTTCCGGAATGGTGATGCCCAACAGGCCGTTTTCGGCCATGAGCTTGGCCACATCGCGGGGATATTCCCCCTGATGAGCACGTTCAAGCGCCCCTTCGGCCAGGTTATCCCGGGCAAAGGCGCGCACCGCGTCCTGAAACAGACGCTGTTCTTCGGTGAGTTCGAAATTCATGGCGGATTGTATACAATCCAAGTTTCAGAATTGGAAGAGGAGGTTGCACGTTCGTCGTGGTCGGTTGGGCAACGTCTACTTGGGAAGGCGTTTCACCGCATCATCCCATTCCTTCATCATATCCCGTGCAATCAAAAGCGTTGAGATGATCACTGGGAAAAGAATCAAGCCGATGACCGTGCCGCCGAAGTGAGCCCAGTTTCGGGCGTCATCCTCCAACCCGGCCACGGCTTCGATCCAGACGATTATGAAGGCAATCCAACAAGAAAAAACCGCGAGAACGCGCCACCAGGATTTGCGCAGCCACCGCTCGTACCGTCGATATGGGGTTATGATCAAATAAGTCAGATAAAACCACATACTCACAACTCGCCGCCAAGCCCTCGACTACTCACCCCTTAAAACTCAACTTCGCCGGCGAGATCAGCACGTTGAACTGTTCGCACCAGATCACGACGTGGCCATAGTCCTTCAGGTTCAGCCCGGTGGGGATTTGGTAGTTCTGCCCGCCCTTGAACGCGCGCAGGCGGCCCAGGTCCACGTACATGGTTTCGTCGACCGCCGTCTCGGGCGTGACCTCGTCCGACGGCACCAGATAGACGTGATACTTGGGCCCAGGGCCGACCTCGAAATCGGCCTCCAGCCGGACCGTGCCTTCATGCACCGTCGCGCCGCCCCGGCCCCAATGGATCGGGTCGGACGGATTGGCGTGGATGAAGGTGCCGCTGGCGACGACCGCCCCGGCGCCCGCGCCGGGGGCCGCTTCGTCGGCGACGATGTCGGCCAGGAAGATATAGGGATAGGCGAAGATGCCGATGGCGAACCCGGCGGCCAGCCCCAGGAATCCCCCGGTCAGGAATATGATGAAGGCTTTCTTCATGGCGTCGTTCCTCCCATCGCGCGGCGCGGCCGCGATCAGCCGTTCAGCAGGCTGCGATCCTCGCATCCCAGCACACCGTCCGGGCCGATGTCGACCAATCGGAACGGATGCGGCGCCGAACAGAAGGCCGGCGGCACGGAATAGAGCACGCCCGTATCCGATACGAGGTGACTGCCCGGATGGAAATGCCCGGACAGCGCCGCCGCGACACAACCCGAGGCGTTGATGCGGTCCCGATACCGGTCGGCATCCGTGTAGTGATATTGCAGATTGGTCCAGGTCGGCGGGTCGATCATGTAGTGCTGAACATGGATTTGCGGTGGGCCGTCCCCGCCCTCGCCGACCACTCGGTCGAACAGGTCCCGATTGGCCGCGCCCCGGACCGGCGTACGGTCGGAGTTGAGGAAATCGCGGAAACAGACGAAGCGCAGACCCGCCTTGTCCTGGACCGGCGTCCAGCCGTCGAAGACCTTGTCGAACAAGGCCTCATCGTCGTGGTTGCCCGGGATCAGGATGTAGGGCTTGCCCATGGCGTCCATCAAATCCTTGAACCTGCGGTAGTCGGCTTCGGCCTGCGCCGTCATTTCGGCCCGTTCCGCCGGGTCGCTCATGCTGCCGTCGATGTATTCGTCGGGCACGTCCAACAGGTCGCCCGTCACCAGGACAAGATCGACCCCAAGGTCGTCCAGCCGCCCGGCCAGATCGCGCAGCCGGTCCGGCATCTGGCGCGACAGGCGCTCAGGTTTGTTGGCCGTGCCTTCAAGGCTCCGGCGCATATGCAAGTCGGTCAGATGCAGGATGCGGACAGGGTCGGCCATCGTATGAGACCGGCGGCCTTAGGCCGCGCCGAGGAAGGTGTCGTAGCGCGTGCCGATTTCGTCGATGGCGGCATTGTAGAGAAGCTCGCCCGCCTCGACCGTCGCCTTGCGCGGGTCCGATCCGATCCGCCCGTCGGGGAACCGGCGGCGGTAGTCGTCGCAATCGAAGATCGGCCCGTCACCGGCCCGGCCCGCGGCCATTTCGGCGTCTTTCACGCGGGCGGCGTCTTTCTGGAACCCGTAGTAGGTCAAGGAGACTTCGCCACAGGTCGCATGGGCGCCGTCGTCGTCGCCGAATTGTTCGGCGCTGATCTTCATGACGCTTTTGCAGTCGAACCAGTTGACCAGGGTGCAGCGCACGGGCGGGCGGTTATCCCCGACGCGGCCCAGGGAATGTTCGGCATAGATTTCGGAAAACGCGGCGTTCAGCGTCGCAATGTTGCCGCCATGACCGTTGAGGAAGAAGAACCGTTCGAACCCGTGCTTGGCCAGCGAGTTCACGACGTCCTGGACCATGGCGATCATGGTCGAGGGACGCAGCGTCACCGATCCGGCAAATCCCAGGTGGTGCTGCGCCATGCCGATGGACAGCGTGGGGGCGATCATCACCGGGTTGTTCTCGGCCGCGCGCTTTTCCGACAAACCGTAGGCGAGGATTTCCGGGCAGAGCGCGTCCGTCCCGATGAAGCCGGTGGGGCCGTGCTGTTCGGTGGAGCCGACGGGGATGATCACGCCCTTGGAGGTTTCGAGATAGCGCTCGACCTCGGGCCAGGTGGAAAGCTGCAGACGCATGGGGGAAACCTCCGGTCAAATCGGGCGAACGCTCAGGACGGAGGATGACGGGCCGACAGACCGCAGGTCAAGCGGCCTTCTGCAATTGCAGGCGCATCCAGACGTCTTTCAAGGCCGCGACCAGTTCGTCCATCACTCCGTCGTCGTGGAACGGCGTCGGCGTGATGCGCAGACGCTCCGTCCCGACTGGCACGGTGGGATAGTTGATCGGCTGGATATAGACGCCGTAATCGTCCAGCAGCATATCCGTCGCCTGCTTACAGCGCAGCGCGTCGCCGACCATGATCGGCACGATATGGGTGACCGACGGCATGACCGGCAAACCGGCCTCGACCAAAAGGTCCTTCAAGCGCTGGGCCCGTTCCTGATGGCGAACGCGCAGATCGTTGGTCGCCCGGACGTGGCGGATCGAGGTGATGGCCCCGGCCACCAATGGCGGCGGCAGGGTCGTGGTGAAGATGAAGCCCGGCGCCGCGCAACGCACGGCATCGACCATGGCTTCCGATCCGGCGATATATCCGCCCATCAAACCGAACGCCTTGGCCAGCGTGCCCTCGATCACCGTGATCCGGTGGGCGACGCCTTCGCGTTCGGAGACACCGCCGCCACGTTCGCCATAGAGGCCCACGGCATGGACTTCGTCCAGATAGGTCATGGCGTTGTATTTGTCGGCCAGGTCGCAGATCGCGGCCATGGGCGAAATATCGCCGTCCATGGAATAGACGCTTTCGAAGGCGATCAGCTTCGGCGCCGCTTTCGGCAGTTCCTTGAGGATTTCCTCCAGGTGCGCGACGTCGTTGTGGCGGTAAATGCGCTTATCGCAACCCGAATGGCGGATGCCGGCGATCATCGAGGCATGGTTCAACTCGTCGGACAGAATGATGCAGTCCGGCATCAACTGCGCGATGGTCGAGATCGCGGCGTCGTTGGAAACGTAGCCCGACGTAAACAGCAGGGCCGCTTCCTTTCCGTGCAGGTCGGCCAGTTCCTTTTCCAACTCGGCATGCAGATAGGTCGTCCCGGCGATGTTGCGCGTACCGCCGGAGCCCACACCCATGCGCGCCCCCGCTTCCGACAAGGCCGCCAAGACCTCCTTGTTCTGGGCCTGACCCAGGTAATCGTTGGAGCACCAGACCACGACTTCGGACGTCGAACCGTCGTCATGGTGGCGGGTCGCGTGGGGGAAATTCCCGGCGTGCCGTTCCAAGTGGGCGAAGACGCGATAGCGTCCTTCGGCCTTCACCTTGTCGACCGCGTCCTGAAAGACTTTTTCGTAGTCCATTTTAATCGCTCCAAAAAATCCGGCGGCCCAGGTTGATCTTTGAATTTAGCGCCGGAGGGAACGGACGTCCTTGACGGACGTCAATCGTTCCAGCGGCAAACTTTACAAAGGGACGCCGAGATTCCCCAGAAAAATCTTGTGCAACTTTTCCGAAGTGCCGGCATCGCCGCCGAATTCACGGCTTGCTCAAGAAAACGTGCTTTCGCGCCACGGGGGACTTCCGCGTAATCTGGCCACCGAATCCCAGCCGACCGGAGAACGCCCACCCATGATGTCCTACCTCATCCCCGCCATCGCGGCGGTCGCCATCGCCAGCTTTCTGATTTCACCCCGAGTGCGCAGCATCGAAGGCTTCTTCCGCGGCACGGACGACGCGGGCAACGCACCCGGTCTGATGACCCTGGCGCTGTCGCAGGTAACGACATGGATCTTCGCGCGGTCGCTGATGAACGCGGCGATCCTGGGATTCTATTACGGCATCTCCGGGGCTTTGGCCTATGCCGCCTATTACCTGAGCTTCCTGACCGGCGGGCTGATTGTCGACCGCATCCGGTTCCGCCATGGGGCGGCCAGCGTGCAGGACTACCTGACCGGCCATTACGGCGCCATGGGCCGCTGGGCCTACAATGTGGTCGTCGGCGTGCGGCTGCTCAGCGAAGTCTTCGCCAACCTGCTGGTCATCGGCATCATCTTCGGCGCTGCGGGAACGACGGGCTATACCCTCGCCGTCATCGGCGTCGCGGTGCTGACGCTGGGCTATTCGATGATCGGCGGCCTGCGCGCCGCGCTGCGCACGGACGTGTTGCAGACGGCGCTGCTCTATGCCGGGCTGGCGGTCCTTCTGATCCTGACCGTGCTGCGTCCCGACTTCGATCTGGGCGCGGTGATCGCGTCCAGCCCCGATGCCTCCGGCCCCGGATGGGTCTTGCTCGCCGTCGCCTTTCTGCAGATCTGGAGCTATCCGCTGCACGATCCGGTGATGATGGACCGGGGTTTTCTGGCCGACCGGGAAACGACGCGCAAAAGCTTTCTGCATGCCGCGTGGATTTCCATCGTCGGCATTCTGATCTTCGGGCTGATCGGGGTTTATACGGGTCTCAACAAATTGGAAGGCGAGGCCATGGTCGTCGCCCTGACCCGTCTGTTGGGTGAACCGGCCATGGTTCTGTTCAATCTGGCGCTGGTGATTTCCGCCGTCTCGACCCTGGACTCGACCTTCGCAAGTGCTTCGAAACTGGTCGTCGCCGATATGCGCCTGATGGCGCCGTCGGTGCGCAACGGGCGGATCGCCATGGCCGGGTTCCTGTTGGGCGGATTGGCGTTCCTGTTTCTCGGCAACAAGGACCTGTTCGCCGCCGTCGCCGTTTCCGGCACGGCGTCCATGTTCCTGGCCCCGGTGGTGTTCTTCAACATCCTGGGCGGGCGGCAGGTCCGGCCCTGGGCCTTCGCCTTCGCCTTCGCCCTCGCCATCTCCGGCGGTGCGCTCTACATGCTGGAGGCGGGCGGGCATGTGCAGTTGATCGAACCGCTGACGGGCCTTGCCCATAAGTATTCGAAATTGCTGGTGATCTGCCTCGGTGTTCTGGCCGGAAGCTGCGGCGCCTTCGCCCTGGCGACGGCCCGGACGGGGCATCGCCCGGCCGCCGCCTGACACCCCCGAACGGCCCGCAAAAATACCCGCCATCGGCCCGGCAATTTTGCGGACAACGCCCCGGTTTTGGGATAATAGAGGCGCCATGAGCACCTCATCCACGACGGCCCAGCCCCAATCGGGGGCCACATCCCCTGCCGGAACGGCAAGCGGCACCACGGCCAAGGCCAACCCCAAGGTCGGCCTGGTCAGCCTCGGCTGCCCCAAGGCCCTGGTCGACAGCGAACGGATCATGACCCGCCTGCGCGCCGAAGGATACGACCTGGTCGACAGCTACGACGGCGCCGACCTGGTGATCGTCAACACCTGTGCCTTTCTGGAAACGGCCCGTGACGAGTCCATCGAAGCCATTGGCGAAGCCATGAACGAAAACGGCAAGGTCGTCGTGACCGGCTGCCTGGGCGTTCATGAAAACCTGATCCGCGAGGTCCATCCCGGCGTCCTCGCCGTGACCGGCCCGCATCAATATGAATCGGTCATGGCCGCGGTGCATCAGGCCCTGCCGCCGGCCCACGATCCCTACGTCGATCTGATGCCGCCGCAGGGCATCAAGCTGACGCCGCGCCATTTCGCCTATCTCAAGATTTCCGAAGGCTGCAACAACAAGTGCACCTTCTGCATCATCCCGTCCTTACGCGGCCCGCTGACCAGCCGCCCGATCAGCGACGTGATGACCGAGGCCGAAGGCCTGGTCGAGGCCGGGGTGAAGGAGCTGTTGGTGATTTCCCAGGACACCAGCGCCTACGGCATCGACACCAAGTTCCCGCGCCAGGAATGGCGCGGCACGGAACGGCGCACGCGGTTCATCGACCTTTGCGAGGCGCTGTCCGAATTGGATGTCTGGACGCGCCTGCACTACGTCTATCCCTACCCGCACGTCGACGAGGTCATCCCCCTGATGGCCGAGGGCAAGGTGCTGCCCTATCTGGACATCCCGTTCCAGCACGCGAGCCCCCGCGTCCTCAAGGCCATGCGCCGCCCGGCCCATCAGGAACGGACGCTCGACCGGATCAAGGGCTGGCGGCGCGATTGCCCCGACCTTGTTCTGCGGTCGACCTTCATCGTCGGCTTTCCCGGCGAGACGGAAGAGGATTTCGAATTCCTGCTCGACTGGCTGGAAGAGGCCGAATTGGACCGCGTCGGCTGCTTCAAATACGAGAACGTCCCCGGCGCCCAGGCGCAGGACCTTGCCGATCATCTGGACGAGGATGAAAAGCAGGACCGCTGGGAACGTCTGATGGAGGTGCAGCAGGACATCAGCACCCGCAGGCTGGCCCGCCTGGTCGGCCGCGAATTGGACGTGCTGATCGACGACGTCCCGGAAGACGGCACGGACGGAACGGTAATCGGCCGCTGCTACGCCGACGCGCCGGAAATCGACGGAAGCGTCCGGGTCTCGACGACCGAACAGGTTCGGCCCGGCGACATGCTACGGGTTCGTATCACCGGGTCGGACGACTACGATCTGGAAGGCGAGACTGTTTAGTCTCCGGCCGCCCGAAGGCACCGGATACGCAGGCTATCCGGCGCGTCGACGCTGATTGGGGTCACCGCTGGAACGCGTATCCACGCGGTCCAGGATTTCCCGCATCAACGCGATGCATTCCTTCATTTCCTTGATATCCTGCCTCATCGACCGAATGGCGGTTTCCTGATCTTCCGCATTCTGCGACATGATCTTGCGCAAGGTCGTGATCCGTTGGTCCTGCTGTTGCAGGGCCACGGTAATCTTGATGTCCGCATCCGCCAGTTTTTGGTCGACGAGTGATTGCAGGCGTTTCGACACCTCGGCCGAGGTGAGCAATGCCACCACGCCGATGATGACGGCCACGCCCGCGGCCACCGTGGCCAGATCGGACATTGTCGAGGCTCCGTCCATTTCTCCACCCCAAGTCGGTTATCTGCATCAAACCGGTCATTCCCGGAGCTTCTCCCCGGGAACCAACTTCGAAACCGTTATCTTCCGGGCCTTCACTGGCGCCGTTTTTTTCACCGTCGTTGGTCGAGCTTCGATCAGAATAGCGTCCATCGGGACAAGATGCACGTTATCCTAGTCATACCTTAATCCGCGAACGGCGAGGCGGAAACGAAACTTTCTTTGGACTTACGTACGAAGCCGCGCTCTTCATCGGTCGGGATCACGCGGCGCACGTTGCGGACGTCGTCCAGGGCCGCCGAAACGGCGTTGAGCCGCTCCCGCAGTTCCTGCGATCCGGCGCTCGCCGTTTTGAACTGATCCTCCATCGCCGCCAAGGCATCGCCGAGGACGCGGCGCTGGCGTTTCAGTTCCTGATCCTGTTTATCCAAGCCCTTCAGCAATTCCAATTCGGACTGCTGAAACCGGGCATCGATGACCGCCGAAACCCGGCGGGACATTTCGCCCGCGACCATCAATGCGATGACCCCGAAGACGATTCCGGCGGCGCCCAGGATAATGCCTAAATAGGCCGTCATGCCGCTCATGTTTCTCACCCTTTGCGTAATGCAGGCCGCCCGCGATTATTGTAGGGTCGCTTTGTGGGCTCGAGCCTTCTTCACCCGGGTAAAATTCTATGCCTGGCCCCGAATCCCCGCTGTGACGTACCTCACAATTCAAAATACCACCATAGAATCAATAGGTTAATATGAGAGCCGCTGTCATTCCCGTCACTCCTCTGCAGCAAAATTGCTCCCTCGTCTGGTGCGAGGAGACGCAAAAAGCCGCCTTCGTCGATCCCGGCGGCGATATCGACCGCCTGAAGGCCGCCATCGAAGAGGCCGAGGTGACCCTGGAAAAGATCCTGGTCACCCACGGCCATCTTGACCACGCAGGCGCGGTCGCCGACCTGGCCGAGGAATACGGCGTTCCTATCGAAGGCCCCCATCCCGAGGACAAGTTCTGGATCGACCAGCTGCCGACGCAAGGCAAGGAATACGGTTTCGGCGACCTGCGCGCCTTCACGCCCGACCGCTGGCTGGACCAGGGCGATACCTGCACCGTCGGCAAGCAGACCTTCGACGTTCTCCATTGCCCGGGCCATACGCCGGGCCATGTGGTGTTCTTCCATGCGGGCGAACAGGTCGCCTTCGTCGGCGACGTGCTGTTTCAGGGGTCGGTCGGCCGGTCCGATTTTCCCCGCGGCGACGGCCCGACGCTGATCAAATCGATCCGTGAAAAACTGTTTCCGTTGGGCGACGACGTGACGTTTGTGCCCGGGCACGGCCCTCTCTCGACCTTCGGGAATGAACGGGAAAGCAACCCCTTCGTCGCCGACCGCCTGTTCCCCGAGACATCGGCCTAGGCCCCGGGGGGACGGAGGAACGGATGAAACAGCTTCTGTTGCTCGCCGATACCGATGAATTGCCGGGCCTGACCAAGCTGTTCCGGGAGATCCTGCCGGATGCCCGTATTCAAGGCGTTTCGACCGCCGAGGAATTGGACGCCGCCACCAAGGATGCGCCCGCGGACCTGCGGCTGATCGCCTTCTGCTCCGGCGTCATCGTGCCGACGGCGATCCTCGACCGATTGTCCGGCCCGGCCTACAACGTTCATCCCGGCCCGCCGTGGGTCCGCGGCATCTATCCCTCCGTGTTCGCGCTGTACGACGGGATCGAGACCTTCGGCGCGACCCTCCACGAACTGACCGAAACCGTCGATGCCGGGCCCATCGTCGCCGTCGACGAAGCACCGATTCGCCCGGAGATGGACCGACTGGCCCTGGAAACCCTGGCCCGCGATTTGGTGACAGGCCTGCTGCGGCGCATGGCCGAAGATTTGCTGACAACCGACGGCGCCCTACCCCATCTTAGCGATATCGAATGGTCCGGCCCCGCCTGGACGAAGAAAGATTTCGATGCTCTCTGCCGTTTGCCCGACGGCATCGACGAGAACGAATGGCGCCGCCGTCACCGCGCCGTCGGCGAAGGGCCGAACCACGCGCTCTATATGGAAAAATTCGGCCGTCGGTTCTCGCTCGACCGGCCGGCCCGGTCCGGTCCGGTCGTCAAAGGCGGCCGCCCGATGGGCGATACCTGAGCCTGACCCGGACGCCGTGCCGAGAGGCTTCCTTGACATCGAAGGCATGCCTTGTACCCTCGGGCCGATTACTTCGATTGGTTCGCTCTGTGTACGCGTGGCTTGTCCACCGTCGCCGTTAAGTCTCGTTGCTCAGTGACGTTCTGTTGAAGCCCGAAACGCCGCCGGTCTCCGGCCCGGCGGCATGGACCAAGCGGGGCGCCCCTTGAACAAGGGCCTGAAAATCCGGATCCCCTCCCCGCCCGCATTCGCCGGGCGAAGGAAAACAGGACGCCCGGCTTCACCACAGACCATAGGCATAAAGGAAATCAGCGGATGAAACAGGCAACCGCGGGCGATACCGTGCGCGTGCACTACACCGGAACCCTCGACAACGGGACCACCTTCGACACCTCAGCCGACAAAGACCCCATGGAAGTGACCCTGGGCAGCGGCCAGATTCTGCCGGGCGTCGAGAACGCGATCCTCGGCATGACCGAAGGTGATTCGAAAACAGTGACATTGGAGGCCGAAAACGCCTTCGGTGTGCACAATCCCGACCTGATTCAGCACGTCGAGCGGGCGCGCATCCCCGATGAGATTGATCTCGAAATCGGCGCGGTCCTGCAAGCCACTGACGAGACGGGCAATCCCCTGCATCTGACCGTGGTCGAATTCGACGATCAGGCGGTCAAGCTGGACGCCAATCATCCCTTGGCCGGACGGGACCTGACCTTCGAATTGACGCTGGTCGAGTTCGCCTGACCCCGGGCTCTGAACAAGGGTGCCGCCGACCCGCCCGGTCCCCGAAGGGATCGAGCGAGCCGGCGGCGGCCCCCCGGCGCGATGGGGTCTTGCCGGGGGGAGGAACTCAGGCGGTCGGACCGCCGGGCGCTTCGCGGCCCATCGGCCCGCGCAAGCGGTCGGGTAACGCCACCGCGACAATCACAAAACCGATTCCCAGAACCAGGCCCAGCCACTCGCCGGGAACGCCGGCGAAAACGGCCGGGTATTTGGTGCCGCCCAGCGTGCCCAGCGCGGCCTTGCCGCCCATCAGCGGTTCGAGAAGGCCGGTCGCTTTAACGTCGGCGTAGCTCGCCATGTAGGCAGCCGCCCCCGCCAGACCGCCCAACGAGAAGACGAGACCGTCCCAGCGGCCGGTGGCGGCCGCGGCCAAGCCCGTGCCCGGACAATATCCAGCGATGGCGAACCCCGCCCCCAGCAACAAGCCGCCGACGAAGACGCCCCAGTAGGCATCCTTAACGTCGAGATGGCCGGGATCGACGAGATCCAGCATCAGCCCCATGAACAACAGAACCGACGCCGTGCCGATGGCCAGCATGATGGTCTTCATCAGATGCAGGTTGGACAGCCTCAGCATGCCGATGATGACGCCCGGGTTGGTCGCGCCCACGCGGTCCAACATGAAACCGAAAGCCGCACCGATGACGATGGCGAGAACGATCGTGGTCATGGCTCAGGCCTCCTTCGGATAGAGAATGATGGCCAGCGGAATGGCCGCCAGGAAGGCACCGGCCATGAAGATGTACGCCGACAGCGATGTCTGCATGGCGCCGCTCATCATGTGTCCGGAGGTACATCCGCCGGCCAGCCGCGCGCCGTAGAGCACGATGAACCCGGCGGCGAAGGCCGCGAGATGCCGTTTCCAGGGCGCATCGCCGTAGTTGGCGCGCCAGACGGGCGGCATGGTGCGCTCAGCGGCGGGCACGCCGCCGCGCATCATCGCCGAGACCGCCGCCCCGCCCATCATGGCGAGAACGAAGACGAAGCTGTAGTTCCAGGGATTGGCGACGTTCTTGGCGTACTTGCCGCCGGACTTGTTGAGGTAGGCATTGGAGCTGGCGTAGCCGCTTTTGGAGTCTTTGTTCTCGACCACGACCGTGTCGTCCACGGCGTCCCACAGGATGCCGTCGAAAATGACGAACTGGGTCGATACGCCCACCGGCTTGATCAGCAGCACGGCCGCGAAGAACACCGCGCCCAACAGCACACCTCCGGTTTTCCAGGACAAAATCATGGTATTTTCCTCGTCAGTCGGCGCTCAGGCATCTGTCTTCGGCGCCGGACAGGTCGAAATCCCGAAAATCGAATAGGCCGGACAGGTCGAAAACACGCCGGTCGCCAGCGGCACGACGCCGATCAGCGCCCAAACGTGAAGGGGCTCTTCCGGGAAAAGGAAATAGACCGCCAGCAAGGCGATCCCCACGATGATGCGTAACACGCGGTCGATGCCGCCGACGTTCTTCTTGAACATGATCCAACTCCTGCCTGGACGCGCAGATGCACGCCCGTTGCCTCGGGTTGAACCTATTCAATCAGCAAAGAACCGCCGGAGTCGGTGACTAGGTCACGTTCCCCATAAATTTTGTGTATTTTTGCAGGACAATCAGGACAACAGTCCCGAAAGGCCCGCCCGATCGACGATCCGGATGGCGCCACGCTCCAGCGTGACAAACCCCTTTTTGGACAGGGCCTCCAACCGGCGCGAGACGACCTCGCGGACGGAGCCGATGGCCGTCGCCAATTCCTGATGGGTATTGGGCACGCAGCCTTCGGCGTCGGCGCGCTGCAACAGCGCGGCGGCGAGCCGCTCCTCGATCCGGATGAAGGCGACGCGCTCCAGCACCTGCATGACCGATTGCAGACGCTTGGCGAAGGCATGGAACACGAAGGTGCGGAACGATTCCGAACGGCCGAGAAGGTCGAGAAACGTCCGTTTGGGGATCATCACCGCCTCGACGTCGGTTTCCGCCACGGCTTCGGCCGAATAATCGTCATCGCCCAGCAGGCCGAGCGTGCTTTGAACGCAGGAATCGCCGGGCACGATGCTGTAGAGCAGGATTTCCCGCCCCGTCGCCCCCGTCAGGTAGACATCGACCCGGCCACCGATCAGCACACCGAAACAGGTCACCTCGTCGCCCGGACGAAACAGGACATGTCCCTTTGGAATGGTGATCGGCTGAATGCCGGCAAGTGACTTGCGTGTGTCTTCGTCCAGGCTTTGCAAACCCGGCGCACGATCGATCCAATCCGTCACGGAGGTCCTCCTTATTCGCCGCCGCCTTCGCGAACGGCCCCAACCCACGGCCCGTATTGTGCGGACGGATCATCGCCGCGCAAGTCTCCGTTTGACGCATTTTCCATCCCATCGGGTTTCATCGGCATTAAACCCGCCCGCAACAAAAGCCTAACAGCGCAGAGGCACCTTTGCGGGGAAACGTCCGTCGTCGCGGTTCTGCGGCGGCGGGATATCCGAATGATCGGGGGACCGAAGACCAAGGAGGGACCGCTTCATGCGCCGTACCATCATCAAATCTTTCGCCGCTCTGGCTCTTATGGCCGGGCTTGCCGCCTGCGCGTCGCAGGAACAGGAAATGCAGCTTCATGCGCTCGAGACCAAGGTCAACACGGCCTTGCAGAACGCCGCCGCCGCCAAGGTGGACGCCGCCACGGCGATGCACATCGCCCTCGAGGCCGAGAAGAAATAGGTTACCTGACGAACCTCCCCACCCCACACCACCGTCAGGGAAAGCCCCGCCCGTGCCGCTTCGGGCGGGGCTTTCTATTGTCCGTTTCGCCGCACGCCCCCGGGCGCTACCATCCGGGGCATGCGGTTCTTCACTTCTGACCGGTTCGTCATCCCCCTGCCCGGCGGCCATAGCTTCCCGGGCCGGAAATACGTGTTGTTGCGGGAAAAGCTGATCCGCGACGGCATCCTGAAGGCCGACGCGATCCACCCCTCACCACTCGCCGATGCCACCGACCTCGCGCGTGCCCATGCGCCGGAATACATCGCCGCCGTGCTGGACGGCACGCTGGACGCCAAGGCCCAGCGGCGCATCGGCCTTCCGTGGAGCGAGACCCTGGTCAACCGCATCCACGCGACCATGGGCGGTGCGGTGATGGCGGCGGAGGCGGCATTGGAAGACGGCCTGTCCGGCCAACTGGCGGGCGGCACCCATCACGCGCACCGCGATTTCGGCGCCGGATACTGCATCTTTAACGATTTCGCCATCGCGGCGCTGAAGGTCCTGGCCGAAGGCTGGGCCGCGCGGGTCGCGATCATCGATTTGGACGTGCATCAGGGCGACGGCAACGCGGCGATCCTCACGGACCATCCCGACGTTTTCGTGTTCTCGGTCCAGGGGGAAAAGAACTTCCCCCACCACCGGGTACCGTCCGATCTGGACCTGGACCTGCCGGACGGCACGGAAGACGACGCCTATCTGCGCGCCCTCGCCGATCACCTTCCGGCCGTGTTCGATTTCCGCCCGGACCTGGTTCTGTATCAGGCCGGGGTCGACCCCTTGGCCGACGACCGCCTGGGCCGCCTGGCGCTGACCTACGACGGCCTCGCCAAGCGCGACCGCCTGGTCCTAACCGAATGCCGGTCGCGCGGCATCCCCGTCGCCATGGCCATCGGCGGCGGCTACGCCGCCCCCATCGAAAAGTCGGTCACCGCCTACGCCAATACCTATGCCGTGGCGAAGGAAGTCTTTCGGTTTTGAACTTGGGCCGCTTGGCCCACCCGCTACTTCCCGTCCCGGCGCGCGATGCAGGCGTCGACGGCATCGCTTTTGCAGGATTGGATGCAGCCGCGGCGCTTGTTGGCGGCGCTGGACGGGCCGGCGAGGCAGCCGCGCGTGCAATCCTGCAAGCGTTCCTGGAAATAGCCGCCGGAATGATCGCGGCACCAATTGTAATCGGGATCGAAGCCTTCGGAGGCGCCGGTCGTGGCCCCATCCATCAGGCGGGTGAAGAAGCCCTTGCGCTTGCCTTCGCCCTGGCCGTCCGGCGTCGTGGATGCCGTGCCGGCGGCGGGTGCAGGTGCGGCGGCGGGTTGAGACGACGTCTCGGGGGTGCCCCCCCATCCGCCGAACAGGCGCGACATGAAACCTTCGCGCTGTGCTTCCGCCGGCGCGGCCGGGGCCGGATCGGCGGGGCGGCTTGCGACGGACGGCGCCGGTGCGGGCTGAGCCGGGGACGCCGGCCGCGCCGACGGCTGCGGCGCCTGCGGGGCGCCCGGCTGTTGCAAGGCGGGCCGAACGGGTGCGGTGGGACGCGCCGCCTGAGACGTGCCGCCGGCATCCCGTTTCGCGAGGCAAGCATCGACGGCATCGCGCGAACAGCGCCGGTAGCAGGCGCGCTTCTGCGAGATCTTCTTGTTGCTGATGCGGGTGCATTTGTCCTCGACGCAGGCATCGAAGACCTCGTCATAGGTCGCCGGCATGTTTTCAAAACACCAGTCATGGTCCCTGATGCTTTGGAACTGAGCCTGAGCCGAAGGTGTGGGCATGAGCAGGAAAAATGCGAACGCCGCGAAAGCCAAGCGAAGGATCATCGATATTCCGTCCGTTTCTTATGCGGGCTTAACTGCCGTCGCCGCCGATGGCGCGGATGCCCCCGGTCTCGCCCCAGCGGGGGGCCGCGTCGATATGCACGCCCGCCTGATCCAGCAGGCGCATGCAGGTCTGATCGACCAGATCCGAAATCTCCTGCGGCTTCTGATAGAAGGCCGGGACCGGCGGGAAGATGACGGCGCCCAGATTGGCGAGCTTCGTCAGGGTTTCCAAATGACCGGCGTGCAGCGGCGTTTCGCGCACGGCCAGAACCAACGTCCGCCGTTCCTTCAGCATCACGTCGGCCGCCCGGGTGATCAAATCGCCCGTGTTGCCGTAGGCCAGATTCGACGCCGTCTTCACCGAACAGGGCGCCACGATCATCGCGTCCAGGCGGAACGAGCCGGAAGACACGGGCGCCCCCACGTTGCCGGCGAGATGCACCACGTCGGCCTTGGCCTCGACCTCGGCGGCGTCGATGTCCAGTTCGGCCGAGATGGTCAGGCGCCCGGCCTTGGAAATCACCAGATGGCTTTCCACTTCCGGCACCTCGGCCAGCATTTCCAACAGGCGCAGGCCATGGACGGCGCCGGAGGCGCCGGTGATGGCGATCAGAATGCGTTTGCTATCGGACATGCCCGCAATTTGGCGGCTCCGGCCCCGTTTGTCCACGTCCCAGAGCTCGCCGTCCCTGAATTCACGCGCAACCGGGCCCGACCGGCGAAATCCCGATTGACCGGCGGAACGGAGGCGCTACTTTGTGGGGCACATAATTGTATACAATCAAACCATCCAAGTAGGGCCGACATCCATGGACAGTTCTTCCACCGACAACAAAATCTGGGGCCGTTCGGCCTTCATCCAGCTTCTCAAGGACGAGGGCGTCACCGATATGTTCGGCAATCCGGGCACGACGGAACTGCCGATCATGCATGCCCTCGCCGACCACCCGGATATGAACTACACCCTGGCCCTGCAGGAAGCCCTGGTCGTCGCCATGGCCGACGGCTATTCCCGCGCGTCGGGCAAGCTGGTCGCCTGCAACGTCCATGTGGCGCCCGGCCTGGGCAATGCCCTGGGCTCGCTCTACAACGCCAAGTTCACGGGCACGCCGCTGATCCTGACCGCGGGTCAGCAGGAACAGGGCCACGGCCTGACCGAGCCGGTGCTCTACGACGAATTGGTTCCGATGGCGAAGCCGCTGGTCAAATGGGCCGTCGAGGTGACGCGCCTGGAAGACCTGCCGCGCATCATCCACCGCGCCGCCAAGGTCGCCATGACGCCGCCGATGGGGCCGGTGTTCCTGTCCCTGCCGGGCGATATCCTGAACGCCGAGGCCGGATTGGACCTGGGCGCCGCCACGCGCGTCGATACGCGAACCCGTCCGTCCGACGGCCTGTTGGAAGACCTCGCCAAACGCATCCTGGCGGCGGAAAACCCGGTCGTCATCGTCGGCGACGAGCTGGTGAAAAGCGATGCCCTCCAGGAAGCCGCCGATTTCGCGACGGCGCTGGGCGCGCCCGTCTATCAGCAATCCGCCCCCTACGGCTCCCACTTCCTGTCGGAGCATCCCTGCTTCGTCGGCGCGCTGGAACGCAGCCAGAAGGTCGTTCGTGACGCCCTGGCGCCCTATGACCTGATGATCGCGCTCGGCTCCGACCCGCTGACCATGTCGGTGTTCAGCGAGATCGACCCCCTGCCCGACGGCATGGCGATTGTGCACCTGGGCCTGAACGAATGGGCGATGGGCAAGAACTATGCGGCGGAGATCGCCGCCCTGGGCGATCCCAAGGCCTCGCTGCCGCCGCTGACCGAGACGCTGACCCGCCTCGGCGGGGACGCCCAGGCAACCCGCGCCAAGGCGGGGGCCGAAGCCCTTGCCGATAAGAACTGGTCGGCCCGCCGGGCGCGCCTGATCGACGAGCTTTCCGGCGACGACGGCCCGATGCCCATCAATCCCCGGAACCTCGCCTTCATGATTTCCGAATGCGTGCCGGACGATGTGATCATCGTCAACGAGGCCCTGACCTCGGGCCGACTGCTGGATCAGCTGATCCCGTCGCGCGACCGTTTCGCCTATCACGCCCTGGCGTCGGGCGGCATCGGCTGGGGCCTGCCGGCGGCGGTCGGCGTACAGATCGCCCAGCCCGACCGCCCGGTCGTCGCCGTCATCGGCGACGGCAGCTCGATGTATTCGATCCAGGCGCTTTGGACCGCTGCGCATAAGAAACTGCCGCTGACATACATCATCGCCAACAACGGCGGCTACCGGATCATCAAGCAGCGCCTGAAGTCGTTCCACAAGTCCGAGAACTACATCGCCATGGACTTCGTCGATCCGCCCATCGACTTCGTCGAGGTCGCCCAGGGCATGGGCGTGACGGCAAAGCGCATCACCGACCCGGCGGATTTCCGCCCGGCCCTGAAGGCCGCGATCGCCAACACCGACGGCCCGAACCTGATCGAAGTCGTCGTCGACGGCACCGTCTGATCCTGCGGCCCGGCACGGCGGCAGCACCTTCCACTTTATTTAGTGGAAGGTCAGGCCGCCGGTCGGGCTGAGGGTCGATCCGGTCAGGTAGGCCGAATCTTCCGACGCCAGGAATGTCGCGACCCCGGCGATATCGTCGGGGTTTGCGATTCCCAGGGGCGCGCGCTGCTGAATGCGGGCGTATTGCGCGCGGTGCAGATCGGTCATTTCGATCTTGCCTTCGAAGGCGTCCCAGGACGGGGATTCCCCAATCAAGGTCACCGCGATGCAATTGACCCGGACCTTGTGGCGGGCCATTTCCTTGGCGATCACCTTGGTCGTCATGACCAGGCCGCCGGCGTAAAGCGCCACGGTGGTCTGACCCGCCGTCGGCACGCGCCCGCCTTCCGACGTGACGAACATGCAGCTACCGCTTTCGGCCTCGATCATGTAGGGCAGCACCGCATGCAGCGGCAGCAGCTTCGCCGCCGTCGCCCGGCCGACCACTTCCGTCACCGCGCCGACCTCGATCTCGTTGAAGATGCCGCGCACGCTGGGATCGTTGGTGTCCTGCGACGGCACGCCGGACGCACTGGCGACCAACACGTCGATTTTTCCATGGGCCCGGACCGTGTGCGCCGCCAGGGCATCCATGTCGGCCTTGGACTGAACGTCGGCGGTGACGAACTCGGCCTTACCGCCCTCTTTCGTAATGGCGTCGACGACCATGCGGCCCTTGTCTTCCGAGCGGCCGGTGATCATCACCGTCGCCCCTTCGGCGGCGAAGCGCCGGGCGACTCCCAAGCCGACGCCGCCGGTCGAGCCGGTGACGATGGCGACTTTGCCTTGCAGTTTACTCATCTGAACCTCCTTGGGCTGTTCGAACGGTGGTTGGAGGATCAGTCGGACCGCTTGGGCCAGCCCGCCTGTTTCAGATCATCCGTATGCTGACCCAGGGTCGGCGCCGGATACTTCACCCGGCCCGGCGTGGCGGTCAGCCGCGGCACGATGCCCGGAGTCTTCATCGGCTTGCCGGTGGAGGTCGTCGTATCCAGGACCATGTCGCGGGCCTGATACTGCGGGTCGGCGACGATGTCGGCGATGGTATAGGTCTTGCCGACCGGGACGGAGACGGCGTCCAGCCGTTCGATGACTTCGTCGCAGGTCATGGTTTCGGCCCATTCCTGAATCGCCGCGTCAATGCGCTCGACATGGCGGGCCCGTCCGTCATTGTGCTTCAACTCCGGATCGTCGGCCAGGTCCTGACGGCCCATTTCGGTCATCAGACGTTGGAAGATACTGTCGCCATTGCCCGCGATCAGCACGTATTGGTCGTCCTTGCACAGATAGGCATTGGTCGGAACGATCCCCGGCAGGGCGCTGCCCGTGCGTTCGCGCACGACCCCGGCGGAGGTATATTCCGTCAACGTGCTTTCCATCACGTTGAACACCGCTTCGTACAGCGCAACGTCGACCACCTGCCCCTCGCCGCCGTTCACGTTGACATGATGCAGGGCGAACATCAGGCCCATCACGCCGTGCATGGAGGCCAGGGTGTCGCCGATGGAGATACCCGTGCGGACCGGCACGCGGCCCGGTTCGCCGGTGATGTAGCGCAGGCCGCCCATGGACTCGCCCAACACGCCGAAGCCCGGTTTGTCCTTATAAGGGCCCGTCTGGCCGAAGCCTGAAATGCGCAGCATCACCAGCTTGGGATTGATCTCGTGCAGGACGTCCCAGCCCAGGCCCCATTTTTCCAGGGTGCCCGGCTTGAAGTTCTCGATAACGACATCGGCTTCCTTGGCGAGTTCCAGGATCACGTCGCGGCCTTCAGCCGATTTCAGGTCGAGGCAGACCGACCGTTTGTTGCGGGATTGGATTTCCCACCACAGCGAGGTGCCGTCCTGAACGATGCGCCATTTGCGCAGGCCGTCGCCGGCGCCCGCGGATTCGACCTTGATCACGTCGGCGCCGAAATCGGCCAGCGTCTTGGCGGCGAAGGGCCCGGCCACGAACTGACCCAGTTCGATCACCTTCAACCCGTTGAGTGCTTCCATACCCCAGATCCTTTTTATTCGTGGTCTCGTTGACCCGGATTGTAGGGACTGAGCGGGGGAATTGAAAACACCCAAGGCGGCACCCGCGCCATCGTATAACGCGATGATACTCATAAATGACTTATAGGATCGGCAGGATCACGCAGCCCGGGACAAGAACCCGTCGAAGGCCCGCGCCGGGCTGGCCGGCGGCAAGGCGTCGGACAGAATAGCGTAAAGAGATTTCGCCAACGGCGCCTTTTCGACGGTCAAGGCATGCAGGCTGCCCGCCGCGACTTCGTCCCGCACCGCACTTTGCAGGGTCAGCGAAACGCCCAGCCCGGCCCGCACGGCCTGCTTCACGGCTTCGGTGCTGCCCAGTTGCGGACCCGACCTCAAATCCTCGGGCGCGACGCCCAATTCCTTTTCCAGAAGGCGCGCCGTGCCGGTCCCCGGTTCGCCCCCGATCAGCGGCTCGGAAAGCAGCGCCCGGCGATCCACCGACGCCTGCCCGGCCCAGGAATGGTCCGGCGGCACGATCACGACGACGGGCTCGTCCCGCCAGACCCGTGCATCGAACCCGGGGCGGCCGTCCCACCATTCCATCAGGGCGATATCGATTTCGGAGGCTTCCAGGCGATCCGCCGTTTCCGGGTTGCTGCCGATGCGGACATCGACGGGGCCGACCTCCGGCAGCGCGGCGGTGAAGCCTTTGATCAAAGGCTGCAGCAGGTAAACACCGATGTTGCTGCTGGCGCCGATGACCAGCCCCCGCCCATCCAGCGCCGCCCGCGCCCGCCCGGCGACGGTCAGCAGCGTCCGTGCGAAAGGCAGGAACGCCGCCCCATGCCCGGTCGGCGCCGCCTTGCCGTGGCGGCGGACGATCAGGGGCCGCGCCAGGTCGGCCTCCAGCTTCTTGATGTGCTGGGTCACCGTCGGCTGGGACACGCCCAGGTGCCGCGCGGCTTCGTGAAAGCCGCCCTGATCGACGACCGCGACGAAGGTTTCGACCTGCGCTAGGTTCAGCATGACGCGGCCTCCGCCCCCACCCCGGCGAGTTCGTTCAACGCCCCCTTGGGCCGCTTGCCCGCCAAACATTCGACGGCGCTTTCCGCCGCCTCCATGGCGATTTCCAGGCGCACCGGATCGACCGCCGAGCCCAGATGCGGCGTCAGGATCGTGTTTTCCGCCGGCAACAGGCGCGGATCAATGCCCGCGGGCCGGTCAGGACGCGCCCAGTCTTCGCATTCGAAGGTATCGGCGGCGTAGCCCGCGAGATGCCCGCATTCCAGCGCATCGGCGACCGCCGCCTCGTCGACCAGCGATCCCCGCGCCGGATTGACCAGCAGCGCCCCCGGCTTCATGCCCCGGACGAAATCCGCATCGACGATATGAAAGGTGCTCTCGGTCAGCGGCAGGGCCAGAACGACGAAATCGCTCTGGTCCCGCAGCTCGGCCAGCGACATCCGATGCAGGCGCAATTCATCCTCCTGATCCGGGGCCAGGCGGTTTGCGTCGTGATACAGCAACGACGCCCGGAACCCGGCCAGCCGCCGGGCGATGGCCTTGCCGACCGCGCCGGCGCCCAGGATGCCGACCGTGCTGCCGTCCAGAGACCGGCCGTAGAACCGGGGCCGCCAGCCGGCGAAAACGCCGCTTTTGACATAGGCGTTGCCGGGCCCGATGTTGCGGCCCAGCGAAATCATCAGCCCAACCGCCAGTTCCGCCGTGGGCGCGGTCAACAGGTCCGGCACGAAGGTGATCCAGACGCCCCGCCGGGTGCAGGCGTCGACGTCGAAATTGTCGTAGCCTTTCAGCGCGCAGGCGACGATGCGAAGATCGGGGCATTGGGCCAGGAAGTCGTCGTCCACCGATTCCGGCATGAAGGCGATCAGCGCCGCCGCGTCCCGGCAATGGCCCAACAATTCCGCCCGCGGCCAGGGCTCGCGGGTCTCATTGGCGACGACCTCGCCGTGCTGACGCAGGTAGGTCAGAACCTCCGGATGGACCCAATTGGCGACGACGATCTTCGGCGGCATGCGATATTCCTTCAGGGCTGGATAATTTGTTTATTGCATCAAATTATAAATTCGATACGATTTACTAATCATACGAACGGGAGCCTATCCATGCAACTTCAATTCGTCGGCTGCGGCGACGCCTTCGGCAGCGGCGGCCGGTTCAACACCTGTTTTCACGTCACCGGGGACCGCACGAACTTCCTGATCGACTGCGGCGCATCGTCGCTGATCGCGTTGAAAGGGCTCGGCATCGCGCTGAACGAAATCCAGGCGATCCTGGTCACCCATTTCCACGCCGACCATTTCGGCGGCCTGCCGTTCTTCATGCTGGAATCGCAGTTCTTTTCGAAACGCACGCAGCCGCTGGTCGTCGCCGGTCCGCCGGGGCTGAAAGACTGGTACGTGCGAGTAATGGAGACCTCGTTCCCCGGATCGTCCAAAACCAAGCAGAAGTTTGATCTGGAATTGCGCGAACTGACGGCCGGCGAGACAACCGAGGTCGCGGGCGTGACGGTCACGCCCCATCTGGTCAAACACGGCCAGCCCGACGGCCCGTTCTTCGCGCTCCGCATCGAAGCCGAGGGGCGGATCGTCACCTATACCGGTGATACGGAATGGACGGACGCCCTGATCCCCGCCGCCAAGGGCGCGGACCTGTTCGTCGCCGAAGCCTATTTCCGGGACAAATCAGTGCCCCTGCACCTGGACCTGGCGACCCTGGAACAACACCTGCCGGAGATCGGCGCCAAGAAGGTCGTGCTCACCCATATGAGCGACGACATGCTGAGGCAGGTGGATGACCTTGCTTACGAGACCGCCGAGGACGGCATGATCGTCGCGTTCTGAGGCTAAGCGCCCTCGCCCGCGACCCAACCGGCGAGCGGCTTTTCCAAGGCGTCCCACGGCAGATAACCGGCGGTGACCAGCATCGCCTGCTTGTCTTCGACGGCGAGCAACGTCGGGAACCCGGTGATGCCCGAGCTTTGCGCGAACCAGAAATCGCCCTGGGTTTCCTCGCGGGTATCCGGCGAGGTCAATTCCGCATGGAAGGCGTCGCGGTCGAAGCCGAATTCGGCCGCAATGTCGGCCAGTTCGCCCTCGTTCGCCGTGTTGCGGTTCTCGACATAGAACGCGCGATGCAGCTGGGCCAGGAACGGCAGGGCTTTGTCTTCGTCCATCTTGCGCGCCGTGACCACGGCGCGGCAGGCGGGCTCGGTATCGTAGATGAAGCCGTCCTGGTCGAAAAAGGCGAAGTCGAAGGGCTGGCCCGAAGCTTCGTGGACGTGTTCCCAATGCCCGCGCACGGCTTCCTTGTCCTTGTCGCGCATGGCGTGGGGCGTGCCGGGGCGCAGGCCGCCGACCATGACCCGCACGGGCGCGGTCTCGCCGAAGGTTTCGTCGATCCTGTCGATGACCGGAGAAAATCCCCAGCACCAGGAACACATGGGATCGGCGACGTAGAGGAAATGTTTGCTCATGGCGTTAATATAGAGCCTCGCCCCTGCCGGACCAAATCACGGACCGGTCAACGTCGACCCACGGGAGGCCCACCTTGAAGATCACCGCCGTCCTTGAGCGCCGCGTTCCCATTTCGCGCTACGCCGACCCGGCCATTCCGCCGGGCGGGCTGGATACCAGCGCTGTCGCGGTTGTCACGGACGCGATCAAAGACGGCGTGCCGGTCGTGGGTTTCGGCTTCGCCTCGATCGGCCGGTTCGCCCAGGGCGGGCTGATCCGCGAGCGGTTCGCGCCGCGTCTGATCGCGGCGGGCGACGCGCTGAGCGATCCCGAAACCGGCGGTCTCGATCCCGACCGGGCCTGGGCCGCCATGATGACCGGCGAGAAGCCGGGCGGGCACGGCGAGCGCAGCGTCGCCGTGGGGGCGCTGGACATGGCGATCTGGGACGCGGCGGCCAAGGCCGCGGGCCTGCCGCTTTGGCGGTATCTGGCGCGGCGGCTGGGCCGCGACGAAGTGGCGGCGTCCGAACCCGTTTCGGTCTATGCGGGGGGCGGTTACTACTTCCCCGACAACGACCGCGCCCGCCTGGCCGATGAAATGGCGATGTTCCGGGACCAGGGCTTTACCCGCGCCAAAATCAAGATCGGCGCGGCAGCCTCGGACACCGACAGGGCGCGGATCGAGACGGCGGCGTCGGCATTGGGCGGCCCCGGCAATCTGGCCGTCGATGCCATGAACGGCTTCGATGCGGATCACGCGATGAAGGCGGCGGCGGCATTGGCGCCGCTCGGCCTGTGGTGGTTCGAGGATATCGGCGATCCGCTGGACTTCGACCTCTGGTCGGACGTCGCGGCGGCCTATCCCCATGCCATCGCCGCCGGTGAGGCGACATTCGGATATGCCGACGCCCGGAACCTGCTGCGATACGGCGGCCTGCGCCCGGAAAAGGATATCCTTCTGTTCGATATCGCCCACGGCTACGGCCTGCCCGAATTCATCCGCATGGTCGGCCTTGCGGAAAGCCTGGGGTGGAACCGGCGGGCCTTCTGGCCGCACGGCGGGCATCTCTTTACCCTGCATGCCGTGGCGGCGCTGGGCCTGGGCGGGGCCGAGGTGAACCCGCACAACTTTCAGCCCTTCGGCGGGCTGACCGACCGCGCAAGGGTGACGAATGGACAAACGCCGCCGCCGGACCTTCCCGGTATCGGGTTCGAAAGCCGGGCGGCGGCGTTCGCGCTGTTTGAGGATTTGATGAAGACCGGGGCCTGAACGGCCGCCGGTTTCGCAAGGCGGAGACTCCGACGCTATTTGGCGTCGTCTTCCTTGTCCTTGCCCATGAGATAACCGGCACCGGCACCCACCGCGCCGCCAAGCGCCGCGCCACACGAGACACAACCGCCCGTCATGACCGTGCCGACGGCACCGGCCGCGGCCCCTATGGCACCGCCGCTGACCGTGCTTTGCTCGGTCTTGGACATGCCGGTGCAACCGCCCAGCGTAAGGGCGGACACGAGAACGAGCACGGGGACCGTTCGGGACATTGAAATCGTACGGGTCATGATTGCCTCCAGTCGTTGACAGGTTGCGAGCACTGACTGAACGGGAGTCCGCCGTATGGCCGTGCCGTCCGTGGGGCGAAAATGTGACGATTTCCGGGCAGGCCGTGCCGATGGTTTCTACTCGGCGGCATCCGCCATGGGATAGAGGTGCTCCATGAAGGCCGCCATGGCGGACGACCGGAATCCGTCCTTGCGGCGGATGAACAGGGTCGTCACCCGACCTTCGCGGGCCGGCAGGGAATGCAAGCGCACCCGCCCGGCTTCGGCCGCGCCCCGGACGATGGCACGCGGCAAAAGCGTCACCCCCAATCCGGCGACGACACAGCCCAGGATGGTCTCGATGGTGCCGAATTCGAGAACGCGCAGGCCCGTGACGCCGCGCGCGGCCAGGACTTCCTCCAACTTACGCCGGTAGGAACAACCCGCCCGCAGGACCACGATCTTGACCTCGCCGGCGGCGGTCACCTTCGCCAAGTCCGTGACGCCAGGCGCGGTGACGGCGACCAAATCCTCGTGAAAGGCGGTCTGGCTCTCGATATCCGGGTGATCCACCGGCCCGCAAACGAAGGCCCCTTCGACATGCCCATCGAGAACGTCGTCGATCAGCTCTTCCGTGGTCCCGGTGCGGATCGTCAGATCGACCCCCGGAAAACCCGCCATAAATCCCGTCAGCACAGGCGACAAATGCATGGCCGCGGTGGTCTCCAGCGACCCCAGGCAAAGCCCACCCTGCGCTTCACCGTTGTCGGCGACCGCGCGCCGCGCGTCATCGGCCAAGCGCCGGGCCGCCTCGGCGAAGGGAAGCAAACGTTCACCCGCCGCCGTCAGGCGCACCCCCCGGGAATGACGATAGAACAACGCTGCGCCCAACTCGTCCTCAAGCAGGCGGATGCGCGCGGTGACGTTGGATTGAACGGTATTCAACTCTCCCGCCGCCCGGTTCATCGCCCCGGTGCGCGCGACGGTCTCGAAAAACCGCAAATCGGAGAATTCCATTTATGAACACCATCTAAGATATAACTCCGAAATTGATATCATTATTTTTGATATATTGTCAGCCTCACATTTTTTTGGCCGTTCCGCCTTGCCAGAACGCCCCGGCGAAAACCGACCATTCGCATCACGTCCCGATGCTTGCCGGGGCGCACCGGCGGCGTCCGGAAAATCCGGCAACATCCGATTTTTTTCTTGTGAAACTGATAATCATTCGCATAGTCTCTCCCTCGACGATGCTTTGTGTCGACGAGCCCTGATCCGATCGTGTCCCTGAAAGGATCGGATCTTGGCCGTCATCACTTTCGGCTTCCAACACCCGATGAACGAATGGGTGGATCGCAAACCGGAAAAGCCGTCGACCGTCCCGCTGCCCATCGGGGACCTTGGACAGCGGATCGCAAAATTCATCGAGCGCCTACCGGGCGCGGCTCCGGCCAGCCTTGCCGGAAATGATACCGGTCGGCCTCATGCCAACGAACGCGCGGAACCAGAGCAGACCATGTGCACGCTTTGCGGCGACAACGACCACACCCCCGGCGCCATCGACCGCCGCCGCAAACTGTGGGAAATGACCGACGGCTGGCATTGCTCGATTCTGGGAACCTGCCTGACCTTGTCGGACCTTCGGGCCCTTGCACGAAAGTTGCCGCTGACCATCAAGCGGGGCTTTCCCGTAGACTATCAACTGCACGGGTTCTTCGTGAAGGAGGCGGACCGCGCCAGCAAGGCGTCGAAAATGCTGAACAAGCTGCTCGACCGCAAACATGCCCAGGCGATCCGTCGCCTGCGCGGCTTCAAGGAGGCGGCGGAACTGGAGACCGCCTGGACCGAGGCGCTCGACGCCGGTGATATTCCCGGCCCCTATTGGGCGATCCTCAGCCATCCGGCCGCAACCACGGAATTGTCGGAACGCATGTTCGCCGACGTGCACATGCTGTCGCATCTGGTCGGCGCGTCGAACCGGGGCGACATCCGTCGGCTCAAGGAACTGGAAGAAGAGGCGGCGGGCCTGCGGGAAAAGATGGCCAAGCAGCAGAACCATCACCGCCAGCGCATGGACGAAAAGGAAAAGCAGATCGCCGACCTGCGCGACGAGATCCACCACGATCCCAGCCGCGCGATCCAGGTCGCCGGGACGATCGACCGCGACCCGGACGGCGCCTGCGTTTCGATTCCGGCGCTGCAGGGCGAATTGCGCCATTTGGAATACCGCGCGTCGCAGGCCGACGACACGATCCGTGGGCAGAAAAGCCGGATCGACGAATTGAGCCGCCTGGTCGACAACCTGCTCGATGAAAATCGCTCCCTGGAAACCGCCCTGGTTCGCGAGCGCGACGGGGACGATGGCTGCGGGGCGGACGGCTGCGATACCTCCTGCCCGTTCGATTTGAACGGGCGTTGCCTGCTGTACGTCGGTGGCCGCCAACAGACGGTGCATCGGCTGCGTTCCCTGGTCGAAGCCTGGAACGGTCAATTCATCCATCATGACGGCGGGCTGGAGAAATCCATCAACGAATTGGCCGGCGCCGTGGTGAAGGCAGACGCGGTGGTCTTCCCCACCGATTGCGTCAGCCACGACGCGGCCTTGCAGGTTAAACGCCTGTGCCGTCAGACCATGAAGCCCTTCGTTCCGCTGCGCTCGTCGGGCGTCGCTTCCTTCGTCGCCGGCCTGCGCAACGGGCTGGACAGCATCGAACATGTAGGCGAGGCCGACTGACACGATGACCCACGTCCGCATTCCGGTCCCGGCCTCGGAAGCCAAGTTCGCCGACCTGCCGTTCGGCGAACAACTCATGATCTGGGCGATGCGCCTTTGGGCCCGCACGGACACCGCAAAACCGCAGGTCCATTCCTTGCTCCGCAAGGGCTTCGCCCTGGCCGGGATCGAACATGCCCATGGCGCCTTCGACAGCCTCATGACCTTGCTAACGACCGCGACGACACGCCCCATCGACATTCGCTGCGCGACCTGTGGGACCGTCAGCGACGACGAACAACGGCTCCTCGGCGCCCTCGCCGATCATCAAAATCCGGGCTCGGGCCTTCCCGGCGACACGGCGGCGGAGAGCTTCCTTTCGGTCTGGCTGCCGCCGGCGGCCCGGCGCCTGGCGCGCGAGCCCATCGGCGACCTGGCGCGGGAGTTGGCGCGGATGGGTCTGATGATCCGCCTGCGGCGCCGGGAGCGTGGACCCGATACGACCTCCGGCCCCGACCCAGGCCGAACGATCTCCGCGGTGACGATCCACTGATCACCCGCCCCAATCTTCAGACGAATTGAGACCCAGGCCCGCGATCGCGGGCCGAACCGCGACAGAAAGACACCAAACCTCAAGGAGAGAAGAATGAAACGCATCGCAACCCTGTTGACCGTCGCCGGCGCGATGGCGGTGGCCGTTCTGCGACCGCTGCCCGCGAACGCCGCCGATCCGGCCAAGGTCGTGGAAACCTATGCCGACATCGCCCATGCGATGTACGAGGATTCGCTGTTCGCCGCCGAGAACCTTCAGGCCGCGATCGCCTGGATGGTCGCCAAGCCGACCCAGGCAAACATGATCCGCGCCCGCGCCGCATGGATCGCCGCGCGCCAGCCCTACCAGCAGACGGAAGGCTACCGTTTCGGCAACCCGGCCGTCGACGATTGGGAAGGCAAGGTCAATGCCTGGCCGCTGGACGAGGGCCTGATCGATTACGTCGACGCCTCCTACGGCACGGAATCGGCGGACAATCCCTTTTTCACCGCCAACGTCATCGCCAACCCGAACCTGAAGATCGGCGGAAAATCCATCGACGCCGCCAAGATCACCCCGGCTTTGATCTCCGAGAAGCTCCAGGAAGTCGACGGGATCGAAGCCAACGTCGCCGCCGGTTACCACGCCATCGAATTCCTGCTCTGGGGCCAGGACCTGAACGGCACCGGACCGGGTGCCGGCAACCGCCCGGTCACCGACTACGACGTCAAGAATTGCACCAACGGCAATTGCGACCGCCGGGCGCAGTACCTGACGGCTGCAACGGAACTGCTGATCTCCGATCTGAAAGACGCCGTCGCCATGTGGTCCAAGGGCGGCGAGGCCCGCAATGCCGTGACCGCCGACCCCGCCAAGGGCGTCGGCGCCATCGTCACCGGTCTGGGCAGCCTGTCCTACGGCGAGTTGGCGGGTGAACGGACCAAGCTGGGCCTGATGCTGCACGACCCTGAGGAAGAGCATGATTGCTTCGCCGACAATACGCACAACTCCCACTACTTCGATCAGGTCGGCATGATCTCGATCTACACCGGCCGCTACGCCCGGATCGACGGCTCGGTCGTTTCCGGCCCGTCGCTGGCCGATCTGGTCCAGGCCAAGGATTCCGCCCTGGCCGGCAAGATCCAGAAGGCCATGGAAACGACCCTGGCCCGCATGCAGGTCATGAAGGACCTGGCCGATCGCCGGGTCATGGCCTACGACCAGATGATCGGCGAAGGCAATGTCGCCGGGAACAAGATCGTCCAGGACGTGGTCGATGGTCTGGTCACTCAGGCCAAGGCCATCGAAAGCGCCATGGCGCCCCTGGGCCTGTCCGGTGTGAACTTCGAAGGATCGGACAGCCTTGACAATCCTTCTGCTGTGTTCAAATAGCAGGGGGGAGGACGGGTCGGCGGCGACCGCGCACCACCGGTCGCCGCCGCCTGCCCACCTTCGGGGTTTGCCCCGCCCAAGGCTCGACGCCGAGCCTTCATCATCAGAACGACCGCCTTCGACCGCCGATAAGGATACCCGCCTGACATGTTACCGGCCGCCCGTTGGGCCCGCGTTGCCGCCGTGGTGGTTTTGACCGCCGGCGCCACCGCTGCGCCCACGCTGCGGGTCGGAGGGGCGGATGCGAAGACGTCCGATGCGGCCCGCGCCGCCCGGGTCGTTCAACCGACGACGGACTTTTCCCGCGCCGAAGCCTTCGAGGCCATGCAGGGCGGGGCCGCGACCTCGACCAAGATGGTCAACGCCGACGCCTTTTCCCATTTCGCCGCCAATATGCCGCTCGCCCGCGAGATCGACTTCAAGGTCGGCAACGGCTTCTTTCGCCGGCTCTGGGTTTCGGCGCCCGCCTCGACCCGATCCAGCGACGGCCTGGGACCGCTGTTCAACGCGCGGTCCTGCCAGCGTTGCCATCTGAAAGACGGGCGCGGCCATCCGCCCAAGGCCAATTGGCCCGACGACAGCGCCGTGTCCATGTTCCTGCGCCTGTCGATCCCGCCCCAGACCGAAGCGGAACGCAAGGCGCTGGCCGACCATCGCCTATCCGTGGTGCCCGAGCCGGCATACGGCGTGCAGCTTCAGGATTTCGCGATCCAGGGCATCGCCCCGGAAGGCCGCATGCACATCACCTATTCCGAGGAAACAGTCACGCTCGCCGACGGCACGGCGGTGTCTTTGCGCCGCCCGGTTTATAAGATCACCGATCTGGGCTATGGCCCATTGCATCCCCAGGTCATGACCTCACCTCGCGTCGCCAACCCGATGATCGGGCTCGGCCTGTTGGAAATGATCGACGAGGCCGACATCCGGTCGGGCGCCGATCCCGACGACCGCGACGGCGACGGAATTTCCGGGCGCGTGCAAATGACCTGGGACCGGGAGGCCGGCCGGGCCGTTCTCGGGCGGTTCGGCTGGAAAGCGGGCGAGCCGACGGTGCGCCAGCAATCGGCCCATGCCTTTTCCGGCGATATCGGCATCTCGACCCCGCCCGCGCCCGCCCATTGGGGCGACTGCACCGCCGCGCAGACGGCCTGCCGTACCGCGCCCGACGGCGGCACGACGCCCGACGCCGCCAATCCCACCGCCGACGGCATGGAAGCATCGGAGAAGGTGCTTTCCCTGGTCACCTTCTATGCGCAGAACCTCGCCGTGCCCCAGCGCCGGGACGTCGATGCCCCCCAGGTCCTGGCCGGGAAGAAGGCGTTCTATGAAAGCGGCTGCACGTCCTGTCACCGGCCCAAATTCGTGACCCGGCGCGACCCGGCGCAGAAGGAAAAATCGTTCCAACTGATCTGGCCCTATTCCGACATGCTGCTGCACGATATGGGCGAGGGCCTGGCCGACCACCGCCCCGAAGGCCTGGCCGACGGCCGCGAATGGCGAACCCCGCCGCTTTGGGGGATCGGCCTTACGAAAACCGTCAACGGCCATACCTTCTTTCTGCACGACGGACGGGCCCGCAATCTGCTGGAGGCCATCCTGTGGCACGGCGGAGAAGCTGCCGCCGCCCGCGATACCGTTAAAACCATGACGACAAAGGACAGGGAGGCGCTGCTCGCCTTTCTGAATTCCCTATGATCAAAGCATTGAAACGCCTGTTGCCGATCTTTCTGCTGACCGCTGCGACAGCTTTGCCTGCCGGGGCCTCACAGGCCGACGGCATCGATTACGCCGCCGCCAACGCGGCCATCGTCCAGGACCACCTGCTGCCCCGCTATCATGACTTCACGACCACGACGGCCGATCTCATGACGGCGGCGCAGAAGCTTTGCCCCGATGTTGGGGCGACGGAGTTGGAGGCCGTGCGCAGGGCCTTTCACACGGCACTCGATGCCTGGCAGACGGTCGAACATATCCGCCAGGGCCCACCGGCGGCGACGGATGCCCATATCCGCGTCAAGTTCTGGCCGGATCGCAAAAGCATCGTCGACAAGCATCTGACACGGCTGATGAAAAACAAGAATCCGGACATTCTGACGCCGAAGATCTATGGCCATGTATCGATCGCCGTGCAGGGTTTTCCGGCCATGGAGCGCCTGCTGTTCGCCGAGGACGCGGCCGCCCGGTTGAAACAAACCGATACGCCGGTCAAACCCTGTGCCGTCGTCGGCGCCATCGCGGCGAATCTGCACGCCATCGCCGGCGACCTGGAAAAACGCTGGACCGACGACGCGGCGGCAGGGCGCAAGGCCAAGCGGGTGACCACGGACCTGTTCAATGACCTCGCGACGGGCCTGGGTGCCGTCGCCGAGTTGAAATTGGGCGCGCCGCTGGGGGCCGAAGGCCACAAGCCGCGCCCGCGCCGGGCGGAAAACTGGAGGAGCGGCCGGGCCCTGCGCAACGTCGTCGACAATCTGGTGGCGCTCAAGGACCTTTACGACGGTCTGGCCGCCGTCCCCGGCGCCGGGTTGGCCGGATCGCCCGAGGGCGATTTCGTCGCCGGGCAGTTCGATCAGGTCATCAAGACCGCCAAATCCATGGGCCCGTCGATCACCGACGTCCTCGCCGAAGACAAGGGGCCGCTGCGGCTCAAATCCTTGAAGGGCAGCATCCTCGATTTGCGCGAAATCGTCGTGCAGTACGTCGCCGGATCGCTGGACCTGGTTCTCGGTTTCAACGCATTGGACGGAGATTGATCCCATGGACCTGACACGCCGCCATCTGCTGACCCTGACCGCCGGCGGGATCGTCGGATTAACGGCCCTGCCTTTCACCCCGGCCTTCGGCGCTTCGCCCGGAACGGCCGCCCGTTACCTGGGCGTGCGCCGCCTGGGCGACGGCAGGGTCCGGCCCTATTCCTTCGCCGCCTGCGCCGCCGATGCCGACGGGCGCATCCTGCGCGAGGTTCCCCTCCCCGCCCGCGGCCACGGCTTCGCCCGGCATCCGTCAGGCCGGGTCGGCGTCGCCATGGCCCGGCGTCCGGGCACCTTCGCCGTCGCCTTCGAGTTGGAGGGCGACGTTCCGCCGGTAACGTTCCACACGCCCAAGGATCGGCATTTTCAAGGGCACGGCGTGTTCGAGCCCGAAGGCCGATATCTGTTCGCCACGGAAAACGACTTCGAGGGCGAACGCGGCTGCCTCGGCATCTATGACAGCGCCGACGGATACAAGCGCGTCGGTGAAGTACCGAGCCATGGCGTCGGCTGCCATGAATTGGTGCTGATGCCGGACGGCAAGACCCTGGCCGTCGCCAACGGCGGCATCCTGACCCATCCGGCGAGCGGACGGGCCAAGCTGAACATTCCGACCATGGCCCCGAGCCTGGCCTATGTGGACCTGGCGTCCGGCGAATTGATGGACAAGGCGGAATACACAGCAGGCCGCAAAAGCAAACTGAGCATCCGGCATTTGGCCGCAACGCCCGACGGGCGGATCGTCTTCGCCTGTCAGGACCAGGGCGACACGGCGGACGGCCTGGACCTCGTCGCCATGCATCGGCCCGGTTCGGGCGGTCTGGAGGAATGGCCGGCGCCCGAGGGCCTGACCCAGGGGCTTGCCGGGTATTGCGGGTCCGTCGCCGTCAACACTGCCGGAACCCTCGCCGCCGTCAGCGCGCCGCGCGGCAACCGGGTTCTGTTCTGGGACACGACGACCGGAAAATTCGCCGCCACGCTGCGCCTGACCGACGGTTGCGGCATCGCGCCGGGGCCGGACGCGGACAGCTTCGTGCTGACCAGCGGCCTGGGGGCCTTCATGGTCGGCGGGCCAGAGGGGGCGGAAATGCATCGCCCGTCGCGCCACGCCGCCGCCCCCTGGGACAATCACCTGGTCCGCCTGGGCGCCTAACCGACGACATGCAGGTCAGGACGCCAAGGCGGTCATCAGGAAACGCGGGTCAGGCGTCGGCGCCTTCGTCGGCGTAGCCTTTGCTCTGGTCGCTGTCGTAGAATCCGGCGGTATTCTTGAAAATGTTTGGCTTGCGATAGATCGCGAGGAAGATCGTTCCTTCGTCGCTATAGGTCTGGTGGAAAGACCCCGGCTTGCGCCAAACAAATTCGCCCGCGCGGCAGATGCCGTCGTGGTCGTAGAACGAGCCTTCCAACACGAAAGACTGTTCGATTTCCGGATGCTTGTGCATCGGCAGGGTGGCCCCCGGCTCCCATTTCAGGAGACAGGTCATCTCACCCTTTTCCTTGTCCTCGTACAGGACCTTGATCTGAATGCCCTCGAATTGGCTGGGCTGCCAATCCATGTTCTTGGGGTCCACGTAGATGGACCCGTTCTTCGTCGGTTCGACTTTCGGCGCTTTCGTTGCCATGTCCCATTGCCTCCAAAAAGTTTCCTTATAGGAAACAATTTAGAGACGGCCATTTTGGCTGTAAAGGGAGAAAATTCACCCCCTTATACAATTAGGATATTAATACACTGTTTTTATTATATTTTTTTGTCGATTCAGCGAGGACATTCACGGCCAAGGAAACTCAACGGGGTTTCCCAGAGGAACCCGTTAGTTTCCCACCAGGCCCTCTACCCGCGCCGCCCGGGTGAATAGACGACCACCAGGGCCTTGGCTTCGCCGCTGACGGCCTCGCCCCGATGGCGCAGGGTCGAATCGAAATAGACGCTGTCGCCCGGCTCCAGGATCAATTCCTCGCCGTCGAGAAAGAACCGCACCCGGCCGCTGATGATGAAGATGAATTCCTCGCCTTCGTGTTCGAATTGGATTTCCGTGCCGAGCCGTTCCGGAAAAGTGAACAGGAACGGATCCATATGCTTATGCGGCAGGCGATGGGCGAGGCTCTTGTAATCGTATCCGAAGGACGTTCCGCCGCGCACAACCGTATGACGCTCTTCGGCGCGGACCACGCAATACCGCTTGCCCGAGAACGCCGGCCGGGCGCCTTCATCGCCCTCGTTGAACAACTCGGCGATTTCCGTGTCCAACGCGCTGCAGATTTTCGCCAGCGACCCGATCGGCGGCGTCTTTTTCGAGTTTTCGATCTTGGATAGGTAGCTTTTGGTGAACCCGGTCTGATCGGCGAGGTCCTCCAGGGTCATCTTGCGCGATTTCCTGATCTGGCGAAGCTTCAGGCCGATCTGCGGTTCGGTCGGTTCACTTTGTTGCATCGTAGGACCTTCGTTGGTTCCGGTTCGCCTGCCAGGCGATATGATACTCCATGATACGGGCGGTTTCCTGGGCTGCGTCCTCGCCCAGGCAGCGGGCCAGCAAATGCAGCGTCGTATCGATCGCCAGCGTCACGCCGCCGCCCGTCACGACCTTGCCGCCATCGACCACCAGGGCCTCGACCGCGTCGATCTCCGGGTGGGTCTCCGCCAGGAGATCGATGGGCCGCTTCTCTCCGGGGCTGACGTTCGTCTTGGTCGTCGCTTTTTGCCCGTCGAGCAAACCCGCCGCCGCGACGATCATGCCACCGGTGCAGATACCGGCCACGGTCGCCTCGCCCGCAAACCGGCGGAGGAACTCGGCGACCGCCGGATCGACACTTTGCCCCGGCCAGCCGGGTCCGCCTGAAACGAGGAGATAGTCCATCGGCGGGCAATCGTCGAACCCGTGATCGGCGAGTACTGTCAATCCGTTTGTCAGGACGACGGGCCCGGCCTGCTTGGCGACCGTGAACATGGTGATCTCGGGACAGACGCGGCGCGCCATCGACAGCGTACCGAAGGTGCCCCCCAGGTCGACGGGTTCGACGTCGTCATAAACGAAAATACCGAACCTCAATCCCGCCGTCATATGATCCCCGTTAGCCGTTGCCTCGCCTGCGGGACGACCTTGACGCCCCACCGGTATTTGCAAAAAAATTTCCCTTTCGTCAACTTTTCAATTTTGGGGTGAATAGACGGAATGCCGCAGCGCAATAAATTTCGAGCCTCAGGATTGTTTACAACTAATTGTTTTTGTTATTTTAATTTTCTTTTCATCCGCCCCTCTTCCCAGATTTGCGAATATCATGCTGCCCTGCAGCAAATTCTGTATTGAAAAAAGTTTCCCATCAGGATACTTTTTGGTCAACGTCCAGGGGCCGCAATCGCGTTAACGGCGGCGCAACGGCCACAACCGGACGGCAAGCAGGGAGGCGAAGAAGACATTCGGACGCCCGGCGGATCAGGACAACAGGACCGAGCCGCCCCGCCCGAACCGTCGATCGCTTCTGGACGAATAGGGTACCAGCCCGGGGGACAACAATAATCGGGCGACCGTTGGATGGAATGCCAAGTCACCGGACACGCGTCCGGTGTCAACGAAGCCCTGCGCCCGCAAGGACGCCAAACCCGCCCAGATACCTTCCTGCCGGTCCGGCAGACACCTGAACGTCTGAAACGAGTGCAAGACCTCGACCCAACTGACAGGAAGGCCACAAACCAATGAATGTTCACTTCTCCAAGTTTCTCAGGACGGGCCTGAAAGGCCTGGCGATCGGCGCCGTCGCGTTGACGATCGGCACGGGAACCGCCGCGGCCGACGACGCGCCGCAACGCTGGAAAATGCAAAGCTGGTTCCCCAGCAAGGCGCCGCATGCCGGCACCACGGGCTTCGATATTCAGACCAAGATCAAGCGCGTGTCGGGCGGCAAGTTCCAGATCCGGTTCTTCGAGCCGGGTGCCCTGATCCCGCCGTCGGAATGCTTCGACGCGGTCAGCAAGGGCTCCGTCGATGCCTGCTGGTCCACGCCCGCCTATTGGTACGGCAAGGATCCGGCCTTCGCGCTGTTCTCCGCCGCCCCGTTCGGCCCGGATTGGCCGGGTCTCATGGCCTGGTTCTATTACCACGGCGGCAAGGAAATCTATGAAGGGCTCTATCGCAAGTACAACATGCACGCAATGCCCTGCGGCGGCATGATCCCCGAGGCCTCCGGCTGGTTCAAGAACGAGATCACCTCGATCGATCAGTTCAAGGGCCTGAAGATCCGCTTCCTCGGCCTGGGCGCCCTGGTGCTGGATAAGCTCGGCGCCTCGACCCAGTTGCTCGCCGGCGGCGACATCTTCCCGGCGCTCGAGCTCGGGACCATCGACGCCACCGAGTTCGCCGCCCCGTCCGTGGATTGGAACCTGGGCTTCTACCAGATCGTGAAGAACTACTACTTCCCGGGCTGGCACCAGCCGGCGACGATCTACGACATCATGATGAACCTGGATAAATGGAACGCCCTCAGCGACGCCCAGAAAGCGCAGCTGGAAATGGTCTGCGGCGACAACGTCCGCCAGGCCATCGCGCTGGGTGAATCCATGCAGCCGGAAGCCATGGCGAAACATGCCTCGAAGGGCGTGACCCTGCGCCGTTGGCCGCCGGAAATCCTGGATAAGCTCAAGTCGACCTGGGAAGAGGTCGCGGCCGAGCTGTCCGCCAAGGACGCCACCTTCAAGAAAGCCTACGATTCCCTGACCGCCTGGCAGGCGGAATACCAGAAGTGGCTCGACGTCGGGTATCTCGACCGCTGAGCCACCCCACTCCGGAACGCCCGGCGGCCTTCGGGTCACCGGGCGTTACCGCGTGGTATTCCGACCGTCCGCATTTCCGTTAGGGGGTTCGCGTGAAAGCATTGGCGACCATCACCCGGTTTCTCGACCGGATCGTCCGTTTGGTGGGCGAATATTCCGTCTGGCTGGCGCTTGCGCTGGTTCTCGTCATTTTGTTCGACGTCATCACCCGCCGGTTTCTGGTGCTCGGCTCGACGAAGCTGCAGGAACTGGAATGGCATATCCACACCGTGCTGTTCATGTTCTGCGTCGGCTTCGCCTACCTGAAGGACGGACACGTCCGCATCGACCTGCTGCGGGAAAAGCTGAGCCTGCGCACACGGCGCTGGATCGAATTGATCGGCTGCCTTCTGTTCGCGATTCCCTATTGCGCCGTCCTGTTCTGGCTGAGCATCGATTTCGCGGTCACCGCCTATACGGGGCACGAGGTCTCCTCGGCCGGGACCGGCCTGCCCCATCGCTGGATCATCAAGGCCTGCCTGACGGTCGGCTTTCTGATGCTGACGCTGAGCACCCTTTGCGTCGCCTTGCGCAATTTCCTGGGCCTGTTCGGCGATGAAGGGATACAGGCCATGGTCGCCGGGATGGAGGTCAAGGATAGCCTGCATGACGACGCGGCCTTCGCCGATCCGGCGGTCGAGGCCCTGGCCGCCGCCCATGACGCGGCCGTGCCGCCCAGCGGCGGCGCGGACAAGGGGGGACGCTGAGATGGCGATGGTCGATCTGCTTCCCCTCTTCATGTTCGTGGCACTGGGGTTCCTGCTGTTCACCGGCTTCCCGGTCGCCTTCATCCTGGGCGGGGTCGGGCTGGGTTTCGGCCTGATCGGCAGTGCGATGGGCGTGTTCGCCCCCATGGAATTCTTCAACCTGGTCGCCCGCATCTACGGCGGCGTGGCCGAGAACCTGATCCTTTCGGCGATCCCCATGTTCATTTTCATGGGCACCATGCTGGAACGCAGCGGCGTCGCTCATGAACTGCTGCATTGCCTGCAGGTTCTGTTCCGGCGTCTGCCGGGTGGCTTGGCGCTCGCCGTCACCTTGCTGGGCACGATCATGGCGGCGACCACCGGGATCGTCGGCGCCTCGGTCGTCATGATGACCCTGATGGCGCTGCCGATCATGCTGGCCCGCGGCTATTCCACGCCGCTCGCGACCGGCACCATCGGCGCCGCCGGCACCCTGGGCATCCTGATCCCGCCCAGCATCATGCTGGTCATCATGGCCGATCTGCTGGTGACCTCGGTCGGCACGCTGTTCATCGCGGCGCTGATCCCGGGGCTGCTGCTGTCCGGCCTGTTCCTGGTCTACATCATGGTGGTCGGCGTGCTGCGCCCGGATTGGGCCCCGCCCCTGCCCAATGCCGAAGGGCCCGAGTCCGGGTGGGAGCTGACCCGCATGATCCTGCGCAGCTTCCTGCCGCCGCTGTTCCTGATGTTCCTGGTTCTGGGCTCCATCGCCTTCGGCTGGGCGACCCCGACGGAGGCCGCGGGCGTCGGCGCCTTCGGCGCGATGCTGTTGGCGGGCATCAACCGGCAACTCAGCCTGCCCGTGCTGAAGGACGTGCTGACCCGCTCCATGCTGACCAACGCCATGTTGTTCCTGATCTTCATCGGGGCGACGGCCTTCGCCTATGTCTTCCGCTCGCTGGGCGGCGATTATCTGGTCGTCGATTTCATCGAGGGCACGGGCCTCGGCGCCTGGGGAACCCTGGCGCTGATGATGGGCGTGATCTTCCTGCTGGGCTTTTTCCTGGAATGGATCGAGATCACCTTGATCGTCCTGCCGATCTTCGAGCCGATCATCCGTATCCTGGATTTCGGCACGCACCTGCCGGCACCGGACGTGGTCCACTGGTTCGCGCTGCTGGTCGCCATCAACCTGCAGTCATCGTTCCTGACGCCGCCGTTCGGCATCACCCTGTTCTACATGAAGGGCACGGCGCCACCGTCGGTGAAGATTCAACAAATCTACGCCGGGATCATTCCCTTCGTTCTGCTGCAATTGCTGGGCCTGGGTCTGGTCATCGCGTTTCCCCAGATCGCGCTCTGGCTGCCGCACTTGGTCTTCGACTGACCGGTCGGCCCGGCCACCCCGGCCGGGCCGTATTCCGCCCCGGAACCAGGCGGCTTCCAGGCTGAATTATTTTTCACCGGCCCCTTGATTCAGGTACGGCACACTCCGATATTGACAATCATTCGCAGAACGAATGATAATCATTATCAAGAAAAACCGTCACCGGGATCACCATCCATGTACGTCTGCAATTGCAACGGAATCACCGAGAAAGAAGTCGACGAAGCCGTCCGCTCCGGCGCCGAACGCTGGGACGACGTGCATACCTATTTCGATTGCGCACCTTGCTGCGGAAAGTGCGAATGCGATATCGCCGAGGCCATCTGCAAGTCCCGCCTCGCACCCGAAACTGACACCGAGGCCGAACCGCTGTTCGGCGCCCCAGCCTTCGCGATGGCGACCTGAGATGTTCATCTGGCGGTCGCTTAAGCCCATTACCCTGGCAACCGTCCTCGCGGCCATGCGCAAGCCCCGCAACACCCCGGCGGCGGACAAGAAAGAAACCGATGCCCATGCATCGGCCGATCTGCGCTTTGCCAACCCCTGCGACCCCAACAGCCTGACCTGACGGCCGGATCAATCTCCGGCCGCGTCTCCACGGCCCTCCGGCGGCGGTGGACCGAACCCGAACGCGGCCAATCGCGCCTGCGCTTCGTCCGAGAATAGGAATTCGAACAGAGCGAGCCCCCTGTCGTCGGCCTGGCGTGACACCGTGGCCCCATAGACAGCAGCAACTTCATACTCGAGCGGAAGGCAAGCAAAGGCCAAATTCCCCGACCGGGTACAGGCATCCAGGCAGATCGTCTCGTAACACAACATGACGTCCGCGTGCCCATCGGCGACGATTGTCGCATAGCGGCCCAGCGGTCCTTCGATCGGCACGGCCTCACCACCCCCGGTCAGCACTTCTGTGCGTGCGACGAGGCCCTCCTGTGCGTCTGGAAATGCCTGGCCCAGGCGGGCCAGAAGCCGCTGGGCATAATCGCCGCTCGGATCGGCGCCCGGCGTCGACATGCCGATACGAACAGCTGGATCGAGAAGTGCCGACAGAATGTTGTCGGAATGAAACCCACGCGATTTCACGAACAAAACCGCCAGGCGGTTACCGGCAAAGGGTTTCGGGCGAACCGCGAGCCCGGCTGCGGCCAACCGGTGGGGGTGATCCTCGTCCGCCGAGCAGAAGACATCCCAGGCTTCACCCGCCAGGATACGGTCCGCGAGCATGCCCGAAGGCCCGAACCTGAAACCCGGCACCGGGCGGACATCCGCGAACACGCCCCCCTGGCCGGCGAACGGCAGGCGCAGGCTACCTGCACCCCAGAGCGATATCGGCCGCCGGTCAGCCACCGGAACGCACCGTTCGATCGATTATTTGATCAGTGGCGCCTTGGCGCGCGACGACGTATCGATCAGCGATACACAGTCATCAGCCCCGCCCGAGGCGGCCGCACATGTCATGACGCCGTTCAACAGGAACCGGCCGATGCCGTCGCAATTCACGCCATCGATGTCGAAGACCTTCAACGTCGTCTTGCCGGCGGTCACGGGCGCGCCCTGAACCGCGACACGGCGGGCGACGATGCCGTCGTTGTCGAAGATCACCAGGTCCAGTTTCAAATCGCTGAACGCCATGCCGGTCTTGTTGCTGAGCACCAGATAGGCGCGGCAGGCGCTGGACAGCGTTTCCAACTTGTTTAGCTCGACACCCAGGCGGCCGTCGGCGGCACGCGCATTTGTCGCCCCGAACAGACCCGGCAGCATGGCCAGGACCAGGGCCCAGGCGATGGTATTTCCAAGACGGTTGGTCATTATTCCCCTCTCGTCGGCGGTTATCCGATCCCTATCCCCGATCATAGCCGGGAAATCGGCCCTGTCACAGGGACAGGGCCGAAAATCCGGTCGCAAAAGTCAGGTTTCCGCAACGATGGGATTGCCCAGGATGCCGATGCCTTCGATCTCGACCTCGACCCGGTCGCCCGGCTTCATCCATCCCGGCGGGGTCATGGCATGGGCGACGCCCGACGGCGTGCCCGTGGCGATCACGTCGCCCGGCTCCAGGGTCATGAATTCAGACAGGATCTCGACCAGTTTGGCGACGCCGAAGATCATATCGCCGGTGTTGGAATCCTGGCGGGTCTCGCCGTTGACGCGGGACGTGATGCGCAGACCCGACGCCCCCGGCGGCAGGTCTTCCGGCGTGACCACGACGGGGCCCAGCGGGCCGGTGCCGTCGAAGTTCTTGCCCTGCGTCCATTGCGGGGTATAGCGCTGGTACTTCCGCACGGAAACGTCGTTGAACATGGTGTAGCCGAACACATGCTTCAGCGCCTCGGATTCCGGGATCGCCCGGCCGCCGCGGCCGATGATGAAGGTCAGTTCCGCTTCATAGTCGAAGGTATCGCTGACCTTGGGCATGATCACGGGCGCCTCGGCGGCGACCAGCGATGTATGCCAACGCACGAACAACGACGGATATTCGGGAATGCCATGGCCGCCTTCCTTGGCGTGGGCGGCATAGTTCAGGCCGACGCAGATGAATTTCCCGGGCCGTTCGATCGGCAGGGCGGGGCGGACCTCCGCCAAGTTCAACTTCGCCTTGTCCGGCGCCTGGCCGACGGCACCGACGACCCGGGCGAAGACTTGGGGTTCGGCCTGGATCAATTCCATCATGGTCGACGGAAGACCGGAGCCGCAGGCCGCGACGTCGATGACTTTATCGCCGTCGACAACGCCCAGGCGCGCGTCGCCGCCCGTTTCGAACATCATTAATTTCATGGGTGAATGTCCCTTTGGTGTTTACTTGCTGAGCTAAGAAAAGGCCCCTTCGGGACCGGTTTGTCAATCGGCATACGGGGATTATTTGCCGGATTTCCGCGCTTTCCGGCGACATTCCCCCGATCGAACAGGTTGTCCGCACGCAAAACGCGCCATATATCCAAAGGGCAGGACAGGAAAACCGCCATGACGGCCCAATCTCGCCACCCGATATCCGCAATCACCCGATGTGTCGCCGTCGCCATGTTGGCTCTGGGTATCGCTGCCTGCACCCGGCCGACGGCCTACGGACCGGCCCTCGGCGGGCCCGGATATGCCCATCGCAGCTTCGACGCGGACCGAATCACGGTCAGCTTTTCCGGCAATCAAGTGACCCCGCGGGAAACCGTGGAAACCTACATGCTCTACCGCGCGGCTGAAATCACGCTGGCCCGCGGCTATGACCATTTCGTCGTGTCGAACAAAAGCACGGAGCGGTCGACCACCTATCACACGACCTACGATTACGCCGATCCCTTCGGCTTCCATTCCGCCTTGTCCTATCGGTACGGCTGGTACGGCTACCCCCATGCCCGCTACCACCCATTCTTCCATGACCGGTTCGCCGGCTCGAGCACCTATCCGGAACACCGCTATACCGCCCATGCGGATATCGCCATGGCGAAGGGCGCGCGCCCCGAAGGCAACGCCGACGCCTATGATGCGCGAAATCTGATCAACCGTCTGGCCCCGCTGATCGCGCGCCGGCCATGAGCGAAGGCGGCCTGGGCGGCTCCAGTTACACCAACGGCGCCCAGTCGACCCGAAGATCTCCGCCGTCGGCGCCCGCGCCATTGAATAGGCGGCAAGAAACCCGAGGCTCTTCCTCCCCACGATAAGCCAGGGCCAGGGCGACACCGTCATCCGTCTCGGCATGCAGCAAGACCCAACGTCCCGCTGCGGGGGCCTCGCCCCCTTCCTCCGGCAACGCGAGGCTCTCCGCCAGATCGCGCCGCAATTCATAGAACAGCGAATGGCCTCGCGCCTTGGCCAGGGCCTCCTTTCCGGCCCAAAGCGCCACGGCACGGTCAACCGGCCTGTCGTCCGATGCCATCGCCTGCCGCTCGCCCTCGGGAAACCAGCGTTCGGCAACATGATGCACCCGGTAGGCCCGATCCAAATCGACCAGGTCGATCCCCACGCGGGCCTCCCGCCCGACGGCCAGGACCGCCCGGCCCCGGTCGTGCGACAGGCTGAAGACGAGGCCCTGCGCCGCCGGCGCCGCGACCCGGGGCTTGCCGCCATCGTCGATAATGATCGGCACGTCCTCGGGTGCACGCCCGAGGTACCCGCCCAACACCCGGCGCATCAGGGTCCGGCCCAGGAGAAACATTCGGGCGGCCTCCGGTGCCTTGAAACCGGCAAGCCGATCCCGCTCCGGCGCCGACAGCAGACTTTCCGCACCGGCGAGCAGGCTGTCCACCGACGCTTCATCGGACGGCGTCAGCCAAAGGACGACCTCCCCGATTCCGGGGGCGGGCTCCCGCGGCATCCCCGATTGGCTGTTCATCGCGCTTTCTATTGTTCCGGTCACTACCGCCGCTCTCCGTCATCGAAATCCTGGGCCGGACTGTAAGCCGACCGACCGGTGATGGGAATATCCAGGGCCAGGAAATTAAACCACGCGAATTAAATCGCTTGCATTAATTCATGTGGTTTAATACAACATCGCCATGGACCCGACCGAAACCCGAATGAAACTCGTCCTGGCCGCCGAACGTCTGTTCGCCGAGAAGGGCATCGATACCGTCTCGCTGCGGGAGATCAACCGTGCGGCGGGACAGAAGAACACGGCCGCCCTGCACTACCATTTCGGCACCCGCGACGCCTTGATGGAGGCGATCTTCGAACACCGCATGGCCGGCATCAACGACCGCCGCGTCGCCATGTTGGACGCCTTGGAAGCCGAAGGCCCGGTAACCGACATTCGCCCGGTGGTCGCCGCGATGGTGATACCGCTCGCCGAACAGTTGGAGCCCGCCCGCCAAGGCGGCAATTACGTCCGCTTCCTGGCCCAGGCGCTCAGCGATCCGTCCATCGATCTGGGCGGGTTGGTCCGCGACAAATTCGACCACGGTATGGCGCGCACCCGCGACCTGATGCGCGGCCTGCTGGCCGATTTACCCTCCGAAGTCGTCGAACAGCGTATCCGCCATGCCGTCGCCCATTTCGTCCACGCCCTGGCCGACAAGGCCCGGCGGGACGCCAACGGCAGCAGCACGCGATGGCCGAAATCCTCGGCCACCGGCGGCGCCCTTTTCGTCGCCAATCTGGTCGACACCATTTCCGGCGCCCTCACCGCCCCCGTTTCCGACGAAACCCTGGCCCTGGTCACCCAGGCCACACGAAAAACCGCCTAAGAACGCAATGGGAGTAAATCCAATGTCCGCACAGCCCACCGCCGCCTTTAAGCACATCACCGTCAAACCGATTTCCGGCGCCCTTGGCGCAATCATCGGCGGCGTCGATCTGTCGAAGCCGCTCGACGCCGACGTCGTCGCGGAAATCCGCCGCGCCCTGGTCGACAATCTGGTCATCTTCTTCCGCGATCAGGACCTGACGCCGGAGACGCAAAAAGCCTTCGGGCGCAATTTCGGCGACCTGCACACCAATTCGTTCTTCCCCCATGTGGAAGGTCATGAAGACGTGCAGTTGCTGATCAAGGAGCCGGATCACAAGAACACAATCGGCGACCGCTGGCACACGGACGTCAGCTACACCAAGCGCCCGGCCCTGGGCTCGATCCTTTATGCCAAGGAAACCCCGCCCTACGGCGGCGACACCATGTTCGCCAATATGTACCTGGCCTATGAGAGCCTGTCCGACACCCTGAAAGGCGTCCTTCGTGGCCTGAACGCCCACCATTCCGCCCGGGAAAACTTCGCCAAGCGCGCCGCCGAAGCGGAATTGCCGGGCAGTGTGTCCGGCGGGTTCCAGTATTCCGACGACGTGGAACAGGACGCCATCCACCCGGCGATCCGCACCCATCCGGAATCCGGCCGCGACGCGCTTTACGTCAACAGCGTCTTCACCAAGTCCTTCGACGGTATGACCAAGGAAGAAAGCGGGCCGCTGCTGCAATACCTGTTCACGCATCTCTGCCGGCCGGAATTCACCTGCCGCTTCAGCTGGGAGCCGGGCTCCCTCGCCTTTTGGGACAACCGTTGCACCCAGCATTTCGCGGTCAACGACTATCACGGCCACCGCCGCCACATGAACCGTATCACTCTGCTGGGTGACGAACCTTACCTGGCGGAACAGCCCGACCCGAAACACGCCGCCGCGTAATCTGCCTTCGGCCTCCGGCGCGTCCTCGGTGGGCGCGCCGGTGCTCCGCCGTCACTCCCGGTAGGCAGGCTCCTCCGCATCGAGAATGCGTTTGATGCTTGCCAGGTGGAGCCTGGCACTTTCCCGGTCGCCGACCCGCATCTGACGGGCGGTGAGTTCGGCAATATCTTGGGGCACGGGCCGCAGCGGGCGCCCGGATCCGGTCGCCTTCAGTTGCACCTCCGCCGCCCGTTCCAGGTAATACAGATCGTCCCAGGCTTCGGCGATGTTCGGCGCACAGACCATGACGCCGTGGTTCATCATGAACAGAATGTCCTTGTCGCCCAGCGCCTCGGCCAGGCGGTCGCCCTCGCCTTCGTCCAGGGCCAGGCCGCTGTAACAATCATCGACCGCCGTCCGGCCATAGAATTTCAACGCCGTCTGCCCGGCCCAGGTCAGGGGCTCGCCTTCGGTCATGCACAGCGCCGTCGCGTTCGGCATATGTGTGTGGAAGGCCGCCGCGGCCCGCGGTACCCGGAGATGAACCCGCGCGTGGATATAGAACGCCGTCGCCTCCGGCACGCCGTCGCCAGCCACGACATGGCCGTCGTAATCGCAGATCAGCAGGTTCGACGCCGTCGCCTCAGCGAAGGAGTATCCGTACCGGTTCACCAGGAACAGATCGGGATGCCCCGGCACGACGGCGGAGAAATGATTGCAGATGCCTTCCGCCAGGCCGAGCCGCGCCGCCATGCGCAGGCAGGCGGCGAGGGCGATCCGCGCCTGGCGGATTTCCTCCGTATCCAGGTCCGAATTCCGGCGGCGCGGCGGGGTCTTCGGCGCCGTCAATTCATGGGCCATGGGGGCGTCCTTTCGGCTGTTCTTCTGCCGCCCCACGATCCCCCGAAACGGCGGAAAAATCCAGGGTGCGTCCTCCCCCAGGCAAAAAAGAAGCCCCGCCGGGCGGCGGGGCTTCCTCTTCGAGTGTCGCGGCGGATCAGTTCAGATCGAAACGATCCGCATTCATCACCTTGGTCCAGGCCGCGACGAAGTCCTTCACGAACTTCTCTTTGTTGTCGTCCTGGGCATAGACCTCGGCATAGGCACGCAGGATCGAGTTCGACCCGAACACCAGGTCCATCCGCGTCGCGGTCCATTTGACCTCACCGGTCTTGCGGTCCTGGATTTCGTAGGTGCCGTCCTTGGCCGCCTTCCAGGTATAGGCCATGTCGCAGAGGGTGACGAAGAAGTCCGTCGTCAGGGCCCCTTCGCTATCGGTGAATACACCGTGTTTGGTGCCGCCGAAGTTGGTGCCCATGACCCGCATGCCGCCGACCAGGACGGTCATCTCCGGCGCCGTCAGGCCCATCAGCTGCGTGCGGTCAAGCATCAATTCTTCCGCTTTGACGGCATAGTCCTTCTGCAGGTAGTTGCGGTAGCCGTCGTGGATCGGCTCCATGACGTCGAAGGAGTCGCCGTCGGTCTGCGCGTCGGTGGCGTCGCCGCGGCCCGGCGCGAAGGGCACCTCAACCTCGACCCCGGCGGCCTTCGCCGCCTGTTCGACCCCGACGTTGCCCGCCAGGACGATGACGTCGGCGACGCTGGCCCCGGCTTCGGCCGCGATGGGCTCCAGCACGTTCAGCACCTTGGCGAGACGCTCCGGCTCGTTGCCGGCCCAATCCTTCATCGGGGCCAGGCGGATGCGCGCCCCGTTCGCACCACCCCGCATGTCGGAGCCGCGATAGGTCCGGGCACTGTCCCAGGCGGTGGCGACCATTTCACCGACCGACAGGCCGCTGGCGGCGATCTTCGCCTTGACGGCGTCGACGTCGTAGGACGTCGACCCCGCAGGCACCGGGTCCTGCCAGATCAGGTCTTCCGCGGGCACGTCCGGGCCGATGTAGCGGGCTTTCGGGCCCATGTCGCGGTGGGTCAGCTTGAACCAGGCGCGAGCGAAGGTTTCGTTGAAGTAGGCCGGATCGGCCATGAATTTCTGGCAGATCTCGTTGTAGACCGGGTCCACCTTCATCGCCATGTCCGCGTCGGTCATCATCGGGTTGTGCCGCTTGGAAGGATCGCTGGCGTCGACCGGCATATCCTCTTCCTTGATGTCGATCGGCTCCCACTGATTGGCGCCTGCCGGGCTCTTGCGGACTTCCCATTCGTAACCGAACAAGAGGTCGAAATAGCCCATGTCGAAGACCGTGGGGTTCGTGGTCCACGCGCCTTCCAGGCCAGAGGTCACGACATTCGCCGCCTTTCCGCCCATGTTCGGGTTGGCCCAACCGAAGCCCTGTTGGTCGACGTCGGCCCCTTCGGGGTCCGGGCCCAGAACTTCAGCGTTGCCGTTGCCGTGGGTCTTGCCGACCGTATGGCCGCCGGCCGTCAGCGCGACCGTTTCTTCGTCGTTCATGGCCATGCGGGCAAAGGTCTCCCGCACGGCTTCCGCCGTCTTCGCCGGGTCCGGCTTGCCGTCGACGCCTTCCGGGTTGACGTAGATCAGGCCCATCTGCACGGCAGCCAGGGGGTTTTCCAGCGAGGTTTCGTCGTTGCCGTCGGCGTAGCGGTCCTTGCCCAGCCATTCCTTTTCGGCACCCCAATAGATATCCAGTTCGGGATGCCAGATGTCGGCCCGGCCATAGCCGAAGCCGAAGGTCTTCAGGCCCATGGTCTCATAGGCGACGGTACCGGCCAGGATGATCAGGTCGGCCCAGCTGACCTTGTTGCCGTATTTCTTCTTCAGCGGCCACAGCAGACGGCGCGCCTTGTCGAGACTGACGTTGTCAGGCCAGGAATTCAGCGGTGCGAAGCGCTGGTTGCCGGTACCGCCGCCGCCGCGGCCGTCGGCCGTGCGGTAGGACCCGGCGGCGTGCCAGGACATGCGGATCATCAGGCCGCCGTAATGGCCCCAGTCGGCCGGCCACCATTCCTGGCTTTCCGTCATCAGGGCCGTCATGTCTTTCTTCAGGGCCTCAAAGTCAAGTTTCTTGACTTCTTCGGCATAATTGAAGTCCGCCCCCATGGGGTCGGTCTTGGTATCGTGCTGACTCAGGATTTCCAGGTTCAGGGATTCCGGCCACCACTCCATGGATTTACCGTGGGCCGTGTTGCCGCCATGCATGATGGGGCACTTGGATTCGACGTTCATCATTCCTCTCCAATCAGGGTCTGCAGGGCTCATTCGAGCGAAGGAAATCGCCGTCTCATCACGCGCGCCTGACGGCCGGATTTCCGTTGCTCCCGCCGCTTCCTTCGAATGAGAATAATAATTAGTGAATATGTACCCGTATAATTGATTGTTTCGCTGAGTATGATCGGCGGCATTGGTTTAACAAAAAACCGCTGTATTTTCAGTCCCCTCGGGGGTGCGCCAGCTTCCCCTGCAATCAACATTTAACGCGATCGACGGCGGAACGATGTTGTTCCCCTGTCTTTCCGACACGAAAAGACCGCCCTCGGTCTGGACTTCCGGTTCAGGAAATCAACCGACCGGGGCGGCCAATTGGTCGTCAGGGTACGTGTAAAAACCTGACCGGGATTACGCTGCCTCACGCGAAGCGGCCAACGGCATACCGTCGACCGTGATGCGATGCATGCGGCGGCGGTGCCCGGCATAATCGTTGATGGCCTTATGCCAGGTCGCCAGGTTGTCCCAGATGGTCAACGTGCCCGGCACCCAGCGCACGCGGCAGGTATATTCCGGCTGCACGGCGTGCTTATAGAGATATGTCAGAAGCGCGTCGCTCTCTTCCTTATTCCAGGTGTCGAACGACACCGTGAAGTCGGGATTGACGTAGAGCGATTCCCGCCCCGACAACGGGTGACGGATCACAACGGGATGCAGGTTGTCCTGGGTTGCCAATTCCGAATTCCCGATCCGCCCGGTCTTCGCCGTATCGGTGGTCTTGCGAACCTCGCCGAAGATATGGCGCGACGAATGCCAGGCCTTCATCGACCGCAGCGTGTCCTTCATTCCGTCGGAAAGCCCCTCGAAGGCTGCGCACATCGATGCGAACATCGTATCGCCACCGGCTTCCGGCGTTTCGATGGCGTAAAGCATGGAGCATCGCGCCGGCACCTCGTCGTAGGAATGGTCCGTATGCCACCGCTCCCCGATCGCCTGTGTCTGATCCGGTTCTTTCAAAACCAACGCGATCTCCGGATGATCCGGCAGATGGGCGAAAAACCGGTTCACGTTGATCGGCCCGAAGCGCTCCGCGAATTCAATCTGCTGCTCAGGCGTAATGTCCTGATCGCGAATGGCGATGACGCCGTGCTGGGAAAAGGCATCCAACAGCGTTTGGAAATGGTCCGGATTGGTGACGTCGGCGCCGAAAATTTCCGCGCCCAAATTGCCCGCCAGGGGCTTGATCTCGATGGTCATGATCTTTCCTCTATCTTGCCCCGCCGTGACTTCTACGGTCCGGCGGCACCACCCGATTGTCCGACATACGGCGAGGTTTGTCACCCTGCCTCGAACCTCCCCCCCAACGCAAAACGCCCCCAACCATTTCTGGTTAGGGGCGTTTTGATTTGGTTGCGGGGAGAGGATTTGAACCTCTTCAGTCTGCGCTCCGGCCTTTCCGGCCGGTGCTCGACATTCGGCCTAAAATCGTTCCACTGGAACGATTTCTATACGGCCTCATCCCAAGGGTCAGAGGTTCTAAGCATCTCATAACCAACAAAAAAGGGCCCCGGATCGGGGGCCCTTTTGTGTTGGTTGCGGGGAGAGGATTTGAACCTCTGACCTTCAGGTTATGAGATCGATTAAGCCGTATTTCCCGACATTGGACTGAGTTAGCGTTTCTTGGATAAAGTGTTGAATAAAAGGGGTTATTTTGATCTATCCCGTTTGATAGACTATGCGGCAGATAGCGTGAACTTGCGTCCAAGTGGTACCCATATGGTACCCAGAACGGTCCGACGCGAGGCGCGATCGGGAGCCGCAAAATGTCGAAACTCACGAAACGTCTTGTCGATTCATTGAAGCCGGAAGCGTCCGATGTCGTGCATTGGGACGACGGTCTCTCGGGCTTCGGCGTTCGAGTGCGCCCAACGGGTCGAAAGTCATACATCGTCAAATGCCGCTGCCGGGGCCGCCAGATCAAGATGACGATTGGAACCCACGGCCCCATGACTGTCGAGCAGGCCCGGACCAAGGCGCGGGGTATTATTGCTGACGCAAAGGCGGGGCAAGACCCGTCCGCAGAGCACTCCCGGATGCGCAAATCTCCGACAATGAAGGAGCTCGGCCAGCGCTTCCTCGACGAGTACGTGCCAACCCACTGCCGAGCTACGACCGAGAGAGAGTACCGGCGCTCGGTCGAGCTCTTCATTAATCCGGAAATCGGTACGCGGAAGGTCATCGATATTGAGCGCACGGACATCGCCAAACTGCACCATGACTTGCGCGACAAGCCGTATCAAGCTAACCGGACGCTCGGTGTGCTTTCGAAGATGTTCAATCTTGCAGAGATCCGCAATCCCGCGCCTCTCCGAGCGGCAGTGCCTCCGCGCCAGTCGGCGCGGGGGCGATTTTTCTGGTCGTCATGACACGCGGCAGGCGCTCGCGGCCCTCCCGTTCGGGTGAGAGGGCCGCTCCCGCCTGCCGCCGGTTTCAGGATACGAGCGATTTGATGCGGGCCGTGTTGTCGCTCAGTCGTCCGCCACCGCCCTTGGTGTAGGCCTTGAAGGGGAACGCCATGTAGTGCGGCAGCCAGCCCGCCGCCTTCTTGCGTCCGTTGCCGGTGATGAAGTCGCGAACGATCTTCTTCTGGACCTTGGTCGTCGCCGTCACGTTGGCATCGGCGACCGCCTTGCCGCCGATATGACGCAGCATGGCGTTGACCGCCGCCTTGTCGCGGAGCAGATCGAAGAAGGCATCGTCCGGCTCCCAATAGTCGGCCATATCCACCTTGAGATGGGTGCCGAGCGCCTCGACGACGCCGGTCCCGGCCTCCAAGGTCTCGGCCATGACGAAGGCCAGCGCCCGCATCACGTCCGCGTCGGAGAGCTTCAAGAGGGCGGCGAACAGTTCCGCGACGCGGTAGTCGTCGCCGTTCGAGCGAACCACGGAATGCCCGTGGGAGGGCAAGCCGAGAAGCGTGAGAACGGCCTTGCGTTCGTCGGTGAAGGCGGCTTCGGCCTTCGACTTGGCGACGCTCTCGGCGGTTTCCTCCTTGCGCGTCGCCTGCGGGTCGGGCTTGGTCTGCCAGAGCGAAGACCCGCCGATGGCGTGCGCCACCATGAGCCGGAGCGCGACGCCCGGATGGCTCAACAGCGCGTGCCGCACGGCGGCGTGGCGGTGAAGCTCAAGGTAGTTCTGCGCCGGGTTGGTGAGCTCGGGCCGGACGGGCTTGCCGTCCGTGTCCGGATCGTCCTTCGTTGTCTTGGCGCGCCGCTTGGCCTTCGCCTCCTTGGCCGTCAGCCAGCCCTCATGGACTTCGACCTCGCCACGATGGGAGACGGTGATGTAGGCGCGACCGCCCTCCTTCTTGGGCGTCTTCTTATGCTCCCATGTCGAGAACCGTTGGCCGATCTCGCAGATTTCGGCCTCTGACCAACCGTCCGCAATGAGCGCCTCGCGTTTCGCGGCGATGGCGCCGTTCTGCAAGGCCCAGAACTGGTCCGCGTCGGCGAAGTAGCTCGTTTCGCCAAACAGGTCGGAGACGATCTGGCCCTTGTAGGCGTCGAGCGGGAACAGCGCGACCTCGGTCGTGATCTGCTGACCGCCGAACAACCATTGCTTCAACTGGTAGCCGCGCGGGGCATACTGCTCGGGATCGTTGAACAGCTTGAGCCAATCACGCTGCTGGCGTTTCGAGGCCATGGTCAGATGACGAATGGTCTCGGCGTCGATATCCTCATCGCGGTAAGCTCCCCTGATCTTCGGCAGAAGCTCGCCCAAGGCGAGACGGCGCTTGACCATCAACTCGGTGATGCCGAAGGTCGCGGCGATATCGGCGGCGGACTTTCCGGCCTCGGTCAGGCGGACGAAGGTCTCGTATTGCGTCATCTCGTCTGGATCGAGACGGGCGAGATTTTCGAGCATCGAGGCTTCGAGCGCGGCCGCGTCGTCGCCCGGCTCCATGATTGCACAGGGCAAGGGCTCGACCGCGCCGCCGTTGTCGGCAATGCCCTTCGCCGCGAAATAGCGTCGCCGCCCGGCGACGATTTCGAAGCTCTCGCCGTCGCCGTTGGGCCGCACCAAGAGCGGCACGAGCACGCCGCGCGTCCTGATGCTGGGTAGGATGTCGGACACGTCTGGCGCGGTCTTGCCATGACGCATGTTGATGGCAGCGTCTTTCAGCTTGCCGAGGTCGATATGCTGCAATTGCATGGGTCTACTCCTTTTGCTTGGGTGGGTGTGATGCGCCACTGCTTGTGGCGCGGAGGAAATTGAGCATGTCGAGTTGATTGCGCCCGGCTTCATCGAACAGTCCGAGGTCGCAGGGCTTCTGCACCGCATTCGGGTTGCGCTTTGGTGCGATGGGCTGCGCGGCGCGGACCGCAAGCCGGTCCTTGAGCGTGATCGGCGTCACGCCCGGCGCGACGATCTGCTCGCCCTCGGGCGTCGTCTCGGTCGGAAGTTTCGGCGCGTCGATCAAGCCGCCGCCTCCGCCGCCGTCTCGGCGTAGCGGAACGCGAGGATGAAATCGGCGGCCTTGGACGCTTGGCTTGCCGCGCGGAAAATGGCGCGGTTGTCCTCTTTCAGGACCTCAAGCCATGAGCCGATATAGTCCGTGTGCCGTACGGTCGGCGTGATCCCGAGGCTCGCGCAGACGAAAGCGCTCGCCATCTCCGCGACCAGTTCCTCGCGCGCATAGGGCTTCGATCCGAAGGAATGCGAGAGGTCGCGCGCGCACCGGCTTTCGTGTCCGGTCCAGTGGCCGAGCTCATGAAAGCAGGTCCGGTAATAATTCACCTGATCGAAGAAGGCGGGTTGCGGCGGCACGCGGATGAAGTCCTGGCTCGGGACATAGAACGCGCGCGTGCCGCCGACGCGGAAGTCCGCACCGGTCGCCGCGATGAGGCATTCGGCATGCGGAACGATCTCAGCTTCGGGCAGCGGGGCCGGGCTCTTGTAGGCGTCCTCCGGCAGGCCCTCGCATTGCTCGACGTTGAACAGGGTGAAGCGTTTCAGGAACGGCACGCGCTCGGGGTCGTCGCCGTCCTTCGCGGCGCGCTCGCGCTCGGCCTTCGGAATGAAGGTGTCGGCGTGGCAGGCGGTGACGCCGCGCTCGCCCTTCATCACATGCCCGCCCATCTCCTGGGCTTGGCGATAGGTCAGCCACGTTTGCGTCGCGAAACCCGCCCGCACCACGTGGTGCCACAGGATCAGGATGTTGACGCCCGAATAGGCCCGGCCAGTGAGGGCGTTGACGGGCAATCCCAGCCCGGCCTTCGCGTCCGGGGTTCCCCAAGGCTGCACCCATGGTGCGCGGCCTGCCTCAAGCTCGGCGATGACGCGCGCTGTCACCTCATCATAGAGGCTGGGCTTCTCCGCGCCCTTGGCGCAGCGCTTTCCTTTGCGCCCGCGTTTTCCGCCTGTCGCTGCGTCTGCGGTTCTTGGCTCCATCGTCGCGACTCCCTCTGGTCCCTCGCGCGCCTTTCCCCGGAAGGGGGGCGGGCGGTAAGCGACCGGGAGCCTCGCCGGGTCAGGCGGGACGCAACTGTCTTGGTAGGACGAAAAAGACGAACCTGGACGGACTCTAAGCCAAGGCGGTTGCGGTCCGCCCCGGCGGGGCTACAAGGGAGTGTCCGGCCGCCCCCCGCACCGGGAAAGGCCATCAAAAAGCGTCGCCACCCGTGAGGGCGGCGGCCTTCTGCCGGAGCTCAGCTCCGGCCCGCGCCAGGGATGGAAGCCCGAAGGGCCGAGACCCGCGGAACGCGGGGCTCGGTTCACGACAGCCCGGCGGCCGGCCAAAGGCCGGGCAGGCGCCCATAATCAGAGTCAGGCGCGACTAGCGTCCCCACTCCAGCAAGAGCTGTCTGCTCGTGACAGAGATGGTGCCTGCTTGTGTCATCCGCGTAGAAGCAGTTGATGCATCAAGGGCCGAAGTTGACTGTATCGCATCAACAACAACTTAGGGCTGGTAACCAATTTCCAGCCCGCCAAGAGCCGCGAATGAGACACCGCCTTCAACACAATCTCCCAAGATCACGATTCTAGAGTATTTTTGTTGTTGATTGAATCGTTGGGGATTCTCGAATCGTCTTTGTTGTGATTCGGGATGCTGGCTGGGAAGGAGGCCAGCATCGATGGTTCGACCCTATTCCCTTGATCTTCGTGAGCGGGTTGTGGCGGCTGTTGCGGCGGGGGAGACCTGCCGCGGCGTTGCGGCGCGGTTTGGCGTCAGTGTGGCAAGCGTTGTGAAGTGGTCGCAGCGCTATCGTGCCACCGGCAGTGCTGCGGCCAAGCAGATGGGTGGTTACCGGCCCTACATCCTTGAGCCGGAGCGCGACTGGCTTCTGGCCCGGGTGGCGGAGAAGCCGGATCTGACATTGCATGCCCTGTTGGGCGAGTTGGCCGAACGCGGTGTAGAGGTGAGCTGCAACACCCTGTGGCGGTATCTGCGGCGCGAAGGCATCCGCTTTAAAAAAACCGTGTTCGCCAGCGAACAGGACAGGCCGGACGTGGCGCGCCGACGGGCACGATGGAAGAAGCATCAGGGCAAGCTTGATCCGGCCCGCCTTGTCTTCGTCGACGAGACCTGGGCCAAGACCAATATGACGCGCAGCCATGGCTGGAGCGCGCGCGGCCGGCCGCTGAAGGCAACCGCGCCCCACGGCCGCTGGAGAACCATGACCTTCATCGCCGGCCTGCGCCATGACGGCATCACCGCGCCCTTCGTCCTCGATGGACCCATCAACGGCGCATGGTTCCGCGCCTGGGTCGAGCAGATGCTCGTGCCGACGCTAAAAGCCGGCGACATTGTTATTATGGACAATCTGGGCAGCCACAAAGGAAAAGCCGTGCGCAAGGCAATCCGAAAAGCCGGAGCGAGGCTGTTCTTCCTGCCGCCCTACTCGCCGGACCTGAACCCGATCGAGCAGGCCTTCGCCAAGCTCAAAACCCTCTTGCGAAAAGCCGAAGAGCGCACCGTCGAGGCCACATGGAAGCGGATCGGAACACTGCTCGACGCCTTCACGGCACAAGAATGCGCCAACTACATCAGGAATGCAGGATATGCTTCGACTTAAAACGAAAAGAGTCTAGGGGGGACGCATCGCCGAGTGCCGAGTCATCGAGGTGCTCGCCGACCACGCGGAATGCCTGCACGAGAACCACGTCGACCCCGTGTATCGGCGCGGACGATACGATGCAGAGGACCGACAGCAATCTGCTGCTGCAGCGATTGCCTCTGTTCTGGTGCGGTGCTG